>Ga0070741_10003453_pt1 | contig 39241 bp, 42 predicted proteins | sample Coa_R1_4_FD_66440 | JGI IMG/M metagenome (GOLD analysis project Ga0070741, IMG submission 66440) | Surface soil microbial communities from Centralia Pennsylvania, which are recovering from an underground coalmine fire - Coalmine... | ecosystem: Environmental > Terrestrial > Soil > Unclassified ...
TCGTCGGGCGTGGCGTAGCCGACCGTGTCGGGCAGATTGACGGTGGTGCAGCCCGCGGCGATGACCGCTTCGACGACGCGGCACAGGAAGTCGCGATCGCTGCGCGTCGCATCCTCCGCCGAGAACTCCACATCGTCGGTGAACGTGCGCGCGAGCGTGACGGCGTCGACGGCGGCGCTCAGGCACTCGTCGCGCGACATGCGCAGCTTCGTCGAGAGATGCAGATCGGAGGTGGCGAGGAACGTGTGGATGCGGGAGCGCTGCGCCGGCGCGAGCGCGTGCCCGGCCTCCTCGATGTCCTGCCGGCGCGTGCGCGCGAGCGCCGCGATGACCGGCCGTTTCACGGCCGCCGCGATCTGGCGCACCGCTTCGGCGTCGGCGGGCGAGGCGATTGGGAAGCCCGCCTCCAGGATGTCCACCCCGAGCGTGTCGAGCGCGCGGGCCATCGCGAGCTTCGCCGGCACGTCCATCGAGAAGCCGGGCGCCTGCTCGCCGTCGCGGAGCGTGGTGTCGAAGACGACAACGCGTGCGGGTGTGGTCATGCCCTCTTGTAGCGTCCTGGCGGGATAGAAGTCAAAGTGATAATGATTAACGTAAAATAACGGCAAGTTATGGACCTCGCCGCCCTGAAGATCTTCCTCGCTGTCGCCCAGGAGCGCAGCTTCTCGCGCGCCGCGGCCAAGGTGCATCGCACGCAGCCCGCCGTCAGCCAGGCGGTGCGGCGGCTGGAGCTCGAGCTCGGCGAGCAGCTCTTCGATCGATCGTCGAAGACCGGCACGCTCACCGAAGCGGGGCGCATGCTGCAGAACTACGGACAGCGGCTCGTGCGCCTCGCGGAGGAGACCGAATCGGCCGTGCGCGACCTCCGCGATCTGCGCCGCGGCCGCGTCCTCATCGGCGCGAACGAGGCGGCGGTGCACACGCTGCTGCCGCTCGTGGCGCGCTTCCGCGAGGCGTATCCCGACGTCACCATCGACGTGCGGCGCGTCCCGGCGCGTCAGATCGCCGTCGAAGTGCAGCAGGGGAGCCTCGACTTCGGCGCGCTGACCTTTCATCCGCAGGAGCCCGGCCTGCTCGAAGTCCCCGTCGGCAGCGACGAGCTCGTGCTGCTCGCGCCGCCGTCGCACCGCCTCGCGAAGCGGCGCGAGGTGAAGATGGAGGACATCGCCGAGGAGCCCGTCGTCGCGCACAACGATCCATCGCCGGCGCGCGAGCGGGTCCTGCGGCTGTTCGAAGAGCGGCACGTGCCGCTGCACATGGTCATCTCGCTCCCAAGTCTCGACGGGATCAAGCGCGCGGTGGAGATGAAGCTGGGGGTGGCGTTGCTGCCGCGGCGCTGCGCGATTGCCGAAATCGCGAGCGGGCGGCTCGTCGCGGTGCCGGTCGCCGGCGTGTCGCGGCGGCGTCAGGTGACGCTGGTCTGCCGCAAGTCGCACCGCTCGCATGCGGCCGATGCGTTCCTGGCCGTGGCGCAACGCGCGGTGCCTGGTAAGTGACAGGCGAGTGCCAGGCAGGTGTCAGGCGAGTGCCAGGCAGGTGTCAGGCGAGTGCCAGGCGAGTGCCAGGCAGGTGCCAGACGAGTACCTGGCACTAGCTCGGCCGTGGGGCGTCAGAACCCGCTGACGTACGGGAGGCGCTCGGCGACCGCGCGAACCTCGTCGAACCGATCGAGCAGCATCACCGTCGGATTCCACTGCCCCGTGAGGAACGCGTCGCGGACCGCAGGCGGCAGTGACGCGTGGATCTCGACACCGTCCGCTCGGACGCGGCCCGACGCCACATCCGCCGTCACCGACGCGGACGGGTGACGCTCGATCGCACCCTGCAGCGCGTCGATCGACGCGTGATCCGCGACGAAGCACGGCATCCCGAGCATGACGGCGTTCCCCTGAAAAATCTCCGAGAACGACTCGCCGACGATCGCGCGGATGCCGAAGCGATGGAGCCCCTGCGGCGCATGCTCCCGCGACGACCCGCAGCCGAAGTTCTTGTTGACGACGAGCAGCGCCGCGCCGGCGTAGCGCCCGTCGTTGAACGGATGCGACGGATTCGACGCGCGGTCGTCCTCGAACACGTGCCGCTCGAGCCCTTCGAACGATACCGCCTTCAGAAACCGCGCCGGCATGATGCGATCGGTGTCGATGTCGTCGCCACGAAGCGGAATGGCACGCCCCTCGACCTGCGTGACGGCGCCGCTCCCGGCTGTGGACGATCCGCGGCTCATGCCATCACCTCTTCCTTGCCCAACAGCGTCCTCACGTCAACCACCTCGCCGGCGATCGCCGCCGCGGCGACCATCGCCGGACTCATCAGCAGCGTGCGGCCGGTCGGCGATCCCTGCCGCCCTTTGAAGTTCCGGTTCGACGACGAGGCGCACACCTGGCGTCCTTCCAGCCGATCCGGGTTCATCGCGAGGCACATCGAGCAGCCGGCGCCGCGCCACTCGAACCCGGCGTCGATGAAGATCTGGTCGAGGCCGCGCGCCTGCGCCTCGCGGCTGATCGTCCGCGATCCGGGGACGACGAGCGCCTTGACGTGCGGCGCGACGCGGTGGCCGCGGACGATCCGCGCCGCTTCCTCGAGATCGGAGAGGCGACTGTTGGTGCACGAGCCGATGAAGGCGACGTCGATCTTCGTGCCCGCGACGTGGTCTCCCGGATGGAATCCCATGAACGCGAATGCCTCGTCGTGCGGGTCGCCCTCGATCCGCTCCGAGACGCGCACCGACTGCCCGGGGTTGATCCCCCACGTCACGGTCGGCTCGATCGCGGCGGCGTCGAACGTCACGCGATCGTCGTAGCTCGCATTTGCGTCGGAGGCCATCGATCGCCACCACGCGCACGCGCGGTCGAACGCGGCGCCCTGCGGCGCGAAGCGGCGTCCGCGAAGGAAATCGAACGTCGTCTGGTCCGGGTTGACGTAGCCGACGCGCGCGCCGCCCTCGATCGACATGTTGCAGATCGTGAGCCGCTCTTCGATCGACATCCGATCGATCGTCGAGCCGCCGTACTCGTACGCGTGGCCGACGCCGCCCTGGACGCCAAGCTGCCGGATGATCGTCAGGATCACGTCTTTCGCGTAGACGCCCGGCTTCAACGTGCCGTTCACGTCGATGCGGCGCACCTTCAGCGGATCGAGCGCGAGGCACTGCGACGCGAGCACGTCGCGCACCTGCGACGTGCCGATCCCGAACGCAATCGCGCCGAACGCGCCATGCGTCGAGGTGTGGCTGTCGCCGCACGCGATCGTCATCCCGGGCTGCGTCAGCCCGAGCTCGGGCCCGATCACGTGCACGATGCCCTGGTTCTCGTTGTCCGGCGGCCAGTACGGGATGCCGAACTCTTTGCAGTTTCGTTCGAGCGCGACCGTCATCTCTTCGGCCATCACGTCGAGAAACGGCCGCGTCTGCGAGCGCGTCGGGACGATGTGATCGACGGTGGCGAAGGTGCGGTCGGGACACGCGACGCGCCAGTGGTGCTGCCGCAGCATGTCGAACGCCTGCGGACTGGTCACTTCGTGAATAAGGTGTAAGCCGACGAACAGCTGCGTCTGTCCGCTCGGCAGCGCGCGCACGGCGTGCGCGTTCCAGACTTTGTGAAAAAGTGTGTGGCTCACAACCCAGCTAGAATACACGCATGCGCCGCTCGCGCGGGTTGCTGCTGATTCCATTCGCGGTGCTTATCGCGACCGGCCTCGTCGTGCGCGGTCAGCAGGCGTCGCCGCTCGTGCTCCTCGGCGTCGGCTTGCCGGCGGTCGACGAAGGGCCGATTCCGGACGAGACGCACCGTCCCTTCTCGCCCGAAGCGATCCGGCGCGCGGCCATCCACGCCGCCGACGATCCGGTGCGACGCGGCCGCGGCGGACGCGCGTTCACGGCCGGCCGCGTCATCGTGAAGTTCAAGGACGCCGCGAGCGAGGGCGCGCGCGACGCCGCCGTGCGCAGCGTCGTCGCGAGCGGCGTGCGTCAGCCGCGCACCGCGTCGGCGGACTTCGACGTCGTGACGATCGATCCGGCGGCGGACGGCGAGGCCGTCGCCGCCGCGTTTCGTGCGCGGCCGGAGGTCGACTACGCGCAGGCGCCCTACCGCGTGCACGCGACACTGGTGCCCAACGATCCGCTGTATCGCTCGTCGCCGAGCTTCTCGCCGGGGCAATGGAACCTGCAGATGCTGAATCTCGAAAGCGCGTGGGACATCCAGCCGCAGGCCGGGTCGGCGATTACCGTCGCCGTGGTCGACACCGGTCTCGCGTACATGAACACCACGCTCGACGTGACGATCGGCGCGTTTGTCGACGAGCTCGGCACGTCACATCCCGCGCTCGGTCATCAACTGATTCCGTACTCGGCCGCCACGCAGATCGTCGGCGCCGGCCACGCGAGCCGCATCGTCGCGCCTCACGATTTCGTGTGGAACACCAACACGCCGCTCGATTTCGACGGCCACGGCACGCACGTGTCGGGGACGGTGGGACAACTCACGAATGACGGAATCGGTACGGCTGGCGTGGCGTTCAACGTCAAGCTGATGCCGGTGAAGGTGCTGGCGAGCGACTGGGATGTCGCGTTCGGTGGTTCGCCGTTTGTCGGCGGCACCGATGACATGGTCGCGCGCGGGATTCGGTACGCGGCGGACAACGGCGCGAACATCATCAATCTGAGCCTCGGCAGCGCCGGTCCGCCCAACTGCGGCACGCAGCCGAATCAGGACGGCTGTTCGCCGGTGATCGAATCGGCGATCCGCTACGCGGTCGGCAAGCGTTGCTTTGTCGTGATCGCCGCCGGCAACGACGCGGAGGTGACCGATCCCGACTTCGGACTCAACCCGACGAGCGTCATCGCGGAGATCGCCTCGCGCGTGCCCGGCGCGGTGTCGGTGGCGGCCGTCGACCGGCGCGCGCTGGGCCAGACGGGCGCGCGGCGCTGCACCGGCGATCCGAATCTGCCCGACTGCCACGCGTACTATTCGAGCTTCGGACCGTATGTCGAGTTGTCCGCGCCCGGCGGATCCGACCGGAGCTTCGGCCGCGACGGCTACGTCTGGCAGCAGACGTTCGACTTCACCTACACCGACACGTTCGATCCGGCGATCACCCCGACGTACGGCCCGCCGCGGTTCGACATCCTCGCGTACGTCGGGTACATCGGCACGTCGATGGCCGCGCCGCACGTCAGCGGCGTCGCCGCCATGCTGATGCAGCAGGGCATCACGGATCCGGCGGCGATCGAAGCGGCGCTCGAGAAGCTCGGGATCGATCTCGGCCCGCCCGGCCGTGACGACAAGTACGGGTTCGGCCTGGTCGACGCGCGCGCGGTGCTCCGCGGACTGGGGCTCGCGCGATGACCGCACGGCGTGGCGTGCGCGCGCTCCTGCTCCTCACCGTCGTGTGCGGCGGCGCGGCGAGCGCATCGGCGCAGGACGCGCCGTTCGTGTCGCTCCGCGTGTTCGGCGAAGCGTCCGCCGAACGCTTCGCCGCCGTCCACAGCTTCGACGCCACGTTCGGACAGAGCATCCAGCCGTTCTACGGCGGCGGCGTCGAGGCGACATTCCGCGACCGCGTGTTCGTCGACATCGGCGCGTCGACGTTCAGCAAGAACGGCGATCAGGTGTTCGTCAGCAACGGGCAGGTGTTCCACCTCGGCATTCCGACGAGCGTCACGATCACGCCGATCGAGCTCGCGGCCGGATACCGTTTTCACGTCAGGCGGCTCGCGTGGCTCGTCCCGTACGCCGGCGCCGGCGCCGCGTGGTATTCGTACAAGCAATCGTCGATGTTCGCGCAGCCGTCGGACAACATCGACACGCGCAAGGCGGGGCTCGTCGCGATGGCCGGCGCGGAGTTCCGCCTCCAGCGCTGGGTCGGCGTGGCGGCCGACGCCGAATACGCCCACGTGCCGGGCATTCTCGGCGCCGCGCCGAGCGTTTCGAACGCCTTCGGCGAGAACGACCTGGGCGGGATCGCCGGCCGGATTAGAATCATCGTAGGGAAATAACGCTTCCGATGCAGTGCAAGACGTGCGGCACCGAGATCGCCGACAAGGCGCTCATCTGCTACAAGTGCGGCGCGCCGACGACCGACGCGAAATACCAGCCGGCCGAGATCCGGACGCGCGGCCGCAGCCGCTCGGGGATGCTGGCGTCCGTGCTGGCGCTCGCGTTTCTCGTCCTGATGGCGCTCTACATGGGCCGCGCCTCCGCCGCCGACACGCCGCGCTACGTCACCTGGATCGGCGTCGCGATCGCCGTCGTCGTGGTCGGGCTTCGCGCGTACGCGCGGAGGCGTTGAACGAGCCGTCGACCGCGCAGTCCGAGTCGCCGCACGTGCGATAATTCGAACATGGTCCGTCTGGCGCGCGCCCTCTGGATCGTCTGGGCGGTGCTGCTGTGGAATGTCGTCTTCGATCACGCGATCGTCGTCGCCGGTCGCGCGTATCTCCACACCGCCCGCGACGCGTTCGACCGCGGCCTGCCGTACGCGCGCATGGACGACTTCATGCGCCCCGCCGTGACGCACGGCCTCTGGATCGCGTCGGCCAGCGCCGCGCTCGTGCTCGTCGTCGGGCTGACGACGCTCGGGTTCGCGGCGGCAGGTGAGCGGTGAGGGTCCCTCCGCACCCGCTGATCCACGATTGGAACCACGACGCCGCCGCGCCGCGCGCGCTCGCGATGCTCGACGACGAGACGCTGCGCGACGGGCTGCAGTCGCCGTCGGTGCGCAATCCGAGCGTCGACGAAAAGATCCAAATCCTCCACCACATGGACGCGCTCGGCATCGACACCGCCGACATCGGGCTGCCCGGCGCGGGCCCGAAGGTGGCGAAGGACGTCGAGAAGCTCGCGCGCGCGATCGCCGACGGCCAGCTCGCCATTCGCGCCAATTGCGCCGCGCGCACCGTCGTCGCCGACATCCGGCCGATCGCGGAGATCCAGCAGCGGACCGGCGTGCCGATCGAGTGCGGCGCGTTCATCGGGTCGAGCCCGATCCGCCAGTTCGCCGAAGGGTGGTCGATCGACTTCCTCCAAAAGACGACGGAAGACGCGCTGACGTTCGCGGCGAAGGAAGGCGTGCAGGTGATGTACGTCACCGAGGACACGACGCGCGCCGATCCGGCATCGCTGCGCGCGCTGTACACCACGGCGATCCGCGCCGGCGCGAAACGGCTGTGCGTCGCCGACACCGTCGGCCACGCGACGCCGAGCGGCGCGCGCGCGGTCGTGCACTTCGTCAAAGCGTTAATCGAGGAGCTCGGCGTCGACGTCGGCATCGACTGGCACGGCCATCGCGACCGCGGCTTCGGCGTCGCGTCGAGCATCGCGGCGCTCGAAGCGGGCGCGACGCGGCTGCACGGAGCGGCGCTCGGCATCGGCGAGCGCTGCGGCAACACGCCGATGGATCTGCTGATGGTCAACCTGTCGATGATGGGCTACATCGACAAGGATCTGACGAAGCTGCCCGCGTACTGCCGCGCGGTCGCGCGCGCCTGCGACGTGCGCATCCCGCCGAACTACCCGGTCATCGGCGCCGACTCGTTCCGCACCGCCACCGGCGTCCACGCCGCCGCGGTCGTCAAGGCGTTCCGCAAAGGCGATCGCGCGCTGATGGACGCGGTGTACGCGGCCGTTCCCGCGTCGCTCGTCGGCCGCGAACAGGAAATCGAGATCGGCCCGATGTCGGGGCGCTCGAACGTCGTCTTCTGGCTCGAGAAGCGAGGGCTGCCGGCGACCGACGAGATCGTCGATCGCATCTTCTCGGCCGCGAAGGCGTCCAACCGCACGCTCACCCGCGATCAGATTCAGACGATCATCGACGACACGAAAGTCCGCGCGTAGCGCGCTTCTGGCGCGACGGTCGTTTTATTGACCGAATCGGTCGTTCCGATATATAACGCTCGCGTGACCGCCGCCGACCGCCAGGTCGTCAAGCTCCTCTCCGAACGCATCAAGACGCGCCGCCGCGACCGCCGGCTCTCGCTCGATCGGCTCGCCGCGCTCGCCGACGTCAGCAAGGGCGCCCTCGTGCAGATCGAAAACGGCGATGCGAATCCGTCGATCGCGACGCTGTGCAAGCTTGCCGCGGCGCTCGGCGCCTCGGTTGCCGATCTCGTGCAGGTGTCGGGGCAGCATCCGGCGGAAGTGCTGCCCGCCAGCGCGCCGCGGCTGCTCTGGCGCGGGCCGAAAGGCGGCACGGCGACGCTGCTCGTCGGATCGTCGGGGCCGGACATGCTGGAGCTGTGGACGTGGGAGCTGCGGCCCGGCGAGCGCTACGACGGGCAAGCGCACCCCGCCGGCACGCAAGAGCTGATTCACGTCGTCTCGGGCGCGCTGACGCTCGCGTTCGGCGAGGTCAGCTACGTCATCCGGCCGGGCGGATCGGCGGTCGCGCACACCGATCGCCCGCATGCGTACGCGTGCGAGGGAAAGCGGGCGGCGCGCTTCACGATGGTCGTGGCGGAATGGCACGGCGGGCGCGCGGCATGACGAACCTGCTGCTCTGGGCGCCGCTAGTGCTCGTCGTCGGCGGCAGCGTGATGTATCACCTGGCGGCGAAGTCGATCCCGGCCGCCTACGATCCGATGGCGGCGCTGATCGGGTTGTACGCGACGGCGCTGGCCGGCGCGGTGGTCCTCGTCGCGGCGCTGCGCGCGGGACGGCCGGCTTCCGCGCCGCTGCGCGTCTGGCATCCGACGATCGCGATGGTCGGCGTCGGCGCGCTGCTGATCGAAATGGGATTTCTGCTCGCGTATCGCGGCGGACTCGCGGTGAGCACGACGTCGGTCGTCGCCAACGGCATCGTTGCCGTGCTCCTCGTGGCGCTCGGCTCGCTCTGGTTCGGCGAGCCGTTCACGATCGTGAAGGTCGTCGGCGTGCTGCTGTGTCTCGCCGGCGTCGGTCTGCTCCAGCGCTAGGCGGTTGTTACCGCTTCAGCAGCACGTCCTCGAAAAACGCCGTCGCGCGCGGGTCCTTCGACTGCCCGAGCCAGAAGAACGCCTGACGCCGAACCTCGACGTTGCGATGCGTGCGCGCGATCTCGATCAACTTCGGCACGCCTTCGTCGGTCGGCAACTGGCTGAGCGCGAAGACGGCGCGCTTTTTCACGTCGGTGTCGGGATCGTTGTCGACGGCGTTCGCGATCGTCGGCAGCGCCACCGCGCCGGCGCGCTGCGACAGCCAGAAGAGCGCCTGGCTGCGCACGCGCGGCGTGGGCGACGATCGGGCGACGCCGACGAGCGCCGTCGACGCCTCGTCGCCGGCCTGCATGGCGAGCGCGGCGAGCGCCGGGTCGACGAGGTGGTTCACGGCGTCGCGCCCCTCGCCGGCGCGCGCGATTTCGGCGGAGAGAAAGGCGACGCTCTCGGCGGGCGCCACGCCGGCGAGCCACACGAGCGTGGCGCCGCTCGCGTCGATCTCGCAGTCGGGCGTCACGGTGCGCAGACGCGTCAGCTCGCCGTGTTCGATCCGCGCGAGCACGTCGATCTCGCGCGGCCCTTCGAGGATCACGCGCGTGGTCCGCTCGTGCTCCGATCCGCACATGGTCTGATGGCCCGGCACCTTCGCGACGCGGTAGCCGACCCAGGTGATCCCCGCCGGCGCCGCCGCGGCGTGGATCTTCGCGTCGAGCGTCTGCGCGCCGAGCGCGGACGGACTGAGGAGGGCGCACGCCGCAGCCAGCACCCAGCACGGAGCACTCAGCACCGCACCACGCGCCGTCACTTGAGAAGCTCCATCAAGTAATCACCGACTTCCTTGTTCTTCGGCATCAGCGACATCTTCGAGACCAGATCGCGTTTGAGCTGCGGATCTTTCTCCGCGCGCGCGAGTTCCACGAGCACGTGTCCGTTGCCCTGCAGGAAGAGGGCGTTGATCACTTCGCGGCGGATGTCGGCGGACGCGTCGGACTGGTAGATCGACTTCAAGGCGTCGCCGGTCTTGCTCGCGCTCATCAACCCCAGGTTGCGCACGGCTGTTTTCCGCAGCTGCGGATCTTTTTCGTTCTTCGCGAGGTCGAGCAGCTTGTCGGCACTGCCGCCGACGAACATGGCCTGCAGGATTCGTTTCTTGACCTCGACCGACGTTTCGCTCTGATAGAGCTCCGCCAGCTCCGCGTGCGCGCCCATCACGCCGAGCTGCTGCACGGCCTCGCCGCGCAGGTCGGCGTTCGTTTCGCTCTTCGCGAGCCCGAGCAGGCGCGTCTTGTCGCCCGACACCATGAAGCTGCGGATGATCGATCGCTTCACCGCGGGGTCGGTCGAACTGCGATAGACGTCGGCGAGCAGCTGGCGATTCGGCTCGCCGCCCATCACGCCGAGATACCGGATCGCGCGCAGCTGCAGGTCCGGGTTCGCCGCGCCTTTCGCGACGCCGGCGATCACGTCGCGCGCGCGCGCCGAATTCGACTGGCTGAGCACGAACAGCGCGCGGTCCTTCACTTTCGGCGACGCCGTTCCCGCGAGCATCTGTTCGACGATGGGAATGGCGCGTTCGGGATCGCTGGTCATCAGCCCGCGCAGCGCCATCAATTTGGTTTCCTCGTCGGCTTGCGCGTCCGGCGACACCGTCTGGCCGGCCGACTGCCGCACTTCCACTTCGAGCGCCTTCGCGTCCTTCAGCCAGCGGCTGTCCTTGAAGCGCTGCTGCAGATCGGCGAGCGCCGTCAGGGCGTCCGCCTGCTGACCGAGTTTCGCGAGGCTGTACGCCTTCCAGTAGAGCGCCGCGTCGGTCCGCGCGGTGTGCGCGGCGATCAGCCGATCGAGATCGCGCAGCGCGCGGTCGTATCGCGACTGCTCGATCGCGTCGCGCGCGCGGTCGTAGAGATCGTCGGTCTGCTCGTCGGTGAAGGCGCGCGCCGTCCCGGAGACGGCGAGCAGCGCCACGCACAGCGCGGCGAGGAAGCGTCTGATGGTCATGATGTCTGGTTCCGTCGGCGCAGCTCGTCGCCGAGCACGCGCACTTTGAAGAGCAGGGCGGCCGCGTCGATGCGCCGCCGAATCTGCTCGAGGTCGTCGTTGGAAATCCGCGACGGGCTGTGGACGATCTCGAGCAGGTTGCGCTCCAGTTCGTCGAGCACCGCCGCCACGGACGGTTCGCCGGCCGCGATCGCGTCCTGCCGATACAGCCGGCTCGTATCCAGCAGGTCTTCGGCCCAGGCCTGTTCCATCGAGATGTCGCCGTGATCCGACGTGTTCATGATGTCGGTCAGCACCCGTTCGGATCGATCGAGATGATCGGCGACCGAGGTCAGGAGGATGCGCTTGGCGGAATTCGACGGACCGACGGCCGCGACCGGCTCCGGAGTGTCGTGGCTCTCGCGCGTCTGCACGCTCGCGACGTTCACGCGCGAGGTCCGGCCGGCGACGAACGCCACGAGGATCAACGCCGCGGCGAGCGCACCCCACGCGAATCCCGAGAAGGCCGAGAGCCTCGAGACCCACCCGAACCGCTCGCGCGCCGGCAGTTGATGCCGAATCGTCTGCCAGACCTCCAGGCCGTACTGATCGCCGCGTTCGGGCACGTCAGGCGGACTGACGAGCGCGAGCGTGCCCGTCAGCTCGCGGTAGAGCGCCGCGCACTGCGCGCACGACTCGAGGTGCGACTCGATGTCCGCGCGCCGGCGCCCCTCGCCGTAGTAGTAGAGCGTCAGGTCTTCGTCGGTGTAGTGGCGCGTCATGATGTCTGCCGGCGCAGCGGCGTCAGCGCGGCGCGGAGCTTCCGCACGGCGCGGAACACGCTGTGTTTCGCGGCACTCGTCCGCAGGCCGAGCGTCGCGCTGATTTCGTCGATCGAGCGTCCTTCGTAGTGGCGGAGCGTGAACGCCGCGCGTTCGAGCGGGCTGAGGCCGTCGAGCGCGGTCCGCACCTGCCGGTCGATTTCGGCGCTCTCGGCGAGCCGGTCGGGCGCCGGATCGCCGGCCGAGGGCAGCTGGGCGGCGGCGTCGAGGCTTTCGCCGCGCGACTGGTCGTGGCGCGCCTGACGCGCGCGCATCAGGTCCACGCAGCAGTTCGCGGTGATGCGGTAGATCCAGGTCCCGAAATTCGCGCGCGATTCGAAGCGCCCGAGCTGTTTGTACGCGCGGAGAAAGCTTTCCTGCACGATATCCTCGGCATCCTGCTCGTTTCCGGTCATCCGGTAGGCGAGGCGAAAGACACTGCGGCTGTGCTGCTCGACGAGCACGCGAAACGCGTCCTCGTCGCCCTGGCGCGCCCTGGCCAGGATCCTGGCGCCGTCCACCGCCTCCGCCATCAACACTCAGCTTAGACGGGGTATAACGTGGCTGGTTAGCGGTGGACCCGGGAGGGGCGAGGTCGGCCCCCGGAGCGAGTCAGGTACGGACCAGACACGTACCCGACACGTACCCGAGACGGACCCGAGTGGTACCCGAGTCGTACCTGACACAGGAGGCAGCATGCGTGACGTCGAACAACTCGTGGACGGATTCGTCGCGGGACGACTGACCCGGCGCGACCTGATCGCGTCGGTCACGGCGCTCGTCGCCGGCGCCGCGCGCCCGCAGGCGCAGACCGCCGCGGCCGCCAAAGGCAAGACCCTGAACCACGTCTCGCTCGCCGTCAGCGACGTGGACAAGGCGGCGGCATTCTATTCGAAGGTCCTCGACCTGCAGGTCGTGAGCCGGCCCGGCAACGGCGGGATCAACCTCGGCCTCGGCACCAGCTTCCTCGGCGTCTACAAACTCGCCAACCCGGGCACGATCAACCACTGCTGCATCGGCGTCGACGACTACGACCCCGAGCGCATCGCCGCCAAGCTGCAGGAGCAGGGCATCCGCGCGACGATCGATCGCAATCCGGCCAACCGCACGAGCGGCGGCGATCAGCTGTACTTCGTCGATCCGGACGGGCTGCGCGTCCAGTTGTCAGCGAACGGTTATCAGGGGTAACCCATATCCGGCTGACGCCGGACGCCACGGACGGCGCGCTCCGCGCCGGGCGGACCTCAATGCGCGAGCGCGATCGGCTCGGGCTGCAGGTCCATACGGCGGAGCGGCTTCTTCGTCTTCTTGTGGAGCGCGAACCGAATCGCGTAGTTCTTGCGCGGTCCCTTCGGACGCACGGTGGTCTTCCGCACGAGCGCGATCTGCGACTGCTTGATCAGATGATTCTCGATCGACGGCAGCGCCGCGAGCAGCACGTCGCCGACCACCTGCAGGCTCCGCGCGCTGACCGCGTCGAGGTTGTCCTTCGCCGTGTGCCACGCCGGGTAGTCGAGATCGATGACGTCGACGGCGGGGACGCCGGCGGCCAGAAACGGCAGGTGATCGTCTTCGATGCGCGTCGACTCGGCGATGAAGTAGTCGTCGAGCGACTTCTGCCGCGCCGCCGACCAGATGATGTCGGTCAGCCAGCCCGTGGAGTTCTCGTCGCGGCTGATGTCGAGGTCGCGATCGCCGATCATGTCGACGAGCACCATCGCCTTGATCGAGGCGAGGGATCCGTCGCGCTTGGCGGCCTCGACGTAGTGGCGGCTGCCGTACGTGTTATCGGTGCCTTTCCAGTCCTTCAGCCGCGCCTCTTCGCCGTCGAGGAACACGATTTCCACGGTGAACGCGTTCTTGCGCGCGTGCAGCACGCGCGCGAGCTCGAGGAGAAACGCCGCGCTCGACGCGCCGTCGCTCGCGCCGACGAAGCGGAATTCGCGGAACAGCTTCGTGTCGTAATGCCCCGCGAAGACGATCCGCTCCTTGCGCGCGCCCGGGATGACGATGGAGAGGTTCGTCATCTTGACCTTGTCGATCGGCGTCTGCTCGTCCCACGTCTGCTCGGCGACCGCGAGCCCCTCCGCGGCGAGCTGCTCTCTGATGTACTTGCGCGTCTGCTCGATCGCCGACGAACCGGACGGGCGCGGTCCGAGTGCGACGAGCTGCCGCAGGTGTTCCCACGCGCGGCCCGACTCGAACTTGGGCGCCGGCGCCGCCGGCGGCTGCAGATGGAGAGCGACGATCAGGGCCGCGGTCAGAATCAACTGCGCTTCTCGCGGGGGATATAATCGCGCTGTTTGGGCCCGGTGTAAACCTGCCGCGGCCGGGCGATCTTCTGCTCGGGGTCGAGCAGCATCTCCTCCCACTGCGCCATCCAGCCGGCCGTGCGCGGAATCGCGAACAGCACGGGGAACATCTCGACCGGGAATCCCATCGCCTGGTAGATGAGGCCCGAATAGAAGTCGACGTTCGGGTACAGCTTGCGGCTGACGAAGTACTCGTCCTGCAGGGCGATCCGCTCGAGCTCCAGCGCGATGTCGAGCAGCGGGTTCTTGCCGGTGATCGCGAACACCAGGTCCGCCGTCTTCTTGATCACCTTCGCGCGCGGGTCGTACGACTTGTAGACGCGGTGACCGAAGCCCATGAGCCGTGTCGATCCCTCGCCCGACTTCACCTTCTTGATGAACTCGGGCACCTTCGCGACCGACCCGATCTCGTTGAGCATCCGCAGCACCGCCTCGTTCGCGCCGCCGTGCAGCGGGCCATACAGCGCGCCGGCCGCGCCCGCGAGCGACGAATACGGATCCGCGTGCGAGCTCCCGATCGTCCGCATCGTCGTCGTCGAGCAGTTCTGCTCGTGATCGGCGTGCAGGATGAAGAGGACGTCGAGCGCGCGGCACAGGACGGGATTCGGCTGGTACTTCAGCTCGGTCATCTTGAACAGCATGTTCAGGAAGTTGCCGGCGAAGCTCAGGTCGTTGTCGGGGTAGTTGTAGGGACGACCGATGCTGTGGCGGAAGGCCCACGCGGCGATGCTCGGCACCTTCGCGATCGCGCGATAGATCTGCCGCAGGCGCGATCCCTTGTCGAAGATGTTCTTCGCGTCGGGATAGAACGCCGACATCGCGCCGACGACGCTCAGGAAGATCGCCATCGGGTGGGCGTCGTACTGGAAGCCGTCGATCAGCTTCTTGATGTTCTCGTGCAGCATCGTGTGGTGCGTGATCTCACGCTGCCACAACTGCAGCTGCGACGCCGTCGGCAGCTCGCCGAAGAGAATCAGGTACGCCGTCTCGAGGTAGTCGCTCTGTTCGGCGAGCTGCTCGATCGGGTAGCCGCGGTAGAGCAGGATTCCCTTGTCGCCGTCGATGTACGTAATGGCGCTGCGGCAGTTCGCGGTGTTCATGAACGCCGGGTCGTACGTCATCAGGCCGAAGTCGTCGGGCGACGTCTTGATCTTGCGCAGGTCCATCGCGCGGATCGTGCCGTCCTGGATCGGCACCTCGTAGGTCTTGCCCGTGCGGTTGTCGGTAATCGTCAGCGTGTCACTCATCGCGGGTTTCGTCGTCGTCGCCATCGTTGGGCCGTGACGTGCGATCGCCGGCGACGCGATAGCGGCCGTCGGCCCAGCGTGCCAGATCCTGCAGCTTGCACCGTTCACTGCAGAACGGCCGCCACCGCGGATCGAGCGGATGTCTTCGGCAGAACACGCACATCGGCTGTTCGGCCATCGGGCTATTTTATACTGCCGCCGCAGCTCGATCCTGCCCCGGCCGTACATCCGAAACAATGGCGGCCGACCCGTACGGCGCGGGCGGTCAGCGACGCCAGGTCGAAGTCGCGGATGTGCCGCGGCGCGGGCCCTTCGATCTCCAGATCGAGCATCTGGTTGAAGTCGCAGTCGTACAGCCGGCCGTCCCACCCCACCGATACGAGGCTGCGGCACATGACGCCCGGCGCGGTGTCGGGATTGAACGCGGCGACGAGGCGCTGCAGGTACGCGTCGAGCTGCCCCGCGTCGAGCAGCCATTCGAGATAGCGGCTGATCGGCATGTTGGTCAGGCAGAACAGCGCGTCGAACGTGACGCCGTGCAGCCGCATCAACTCGCGCTTCCATTCGGCCTCGAGCGACCGCTGCGCCGGCGGCAGGAACGCGCCCACGGGATTGGTGACGAGCACTAGGCGGAGGCCCGACCGCCCGTCGCCGTAGCCGACCGCATTCAGCCGCTTGAGCGCCTCGATCGATTTCTCGTACACGCCCTCGCCGCGCTGCGCGTCGGTGTTGAGCGCGCGGTAATGCGGCAGCGAGGCGACGACCTCCACGCGTCGCGCCGCGAAGAACTCCGGCAGGTCGCGCTGACCGGGCGTCGTGAGGATCGTCAGGTTGCAGCGGTCCATCACGTGACGGCCGCGCGCGACGACCTCGTCGACCAGCCAGCGGAAGTCGGGATTCAGCTCGGGGGCGCCGCCGGTGACGTCGACGATCGCGAGCGACGGGTTCGCGTCGAGCGCGCGCAGGCACCACGTCATCGTCTCGCGCGACATCACCTCGCGGCGATCGGGTCCGGCGTCCACGTGGCAGTGGCGGCACGTCTGGTTGCAGAGACGCCCGACGTTGATCTGCAGCGTCGCGATGGCGGCCGGCGTCAGCGGCCAGTGGTCCGCGGCGGCGAGCGCGTCCGGGAACTCGCGCGCGATCGCCACGGCCGCGAGCCGCCGCCGCTGTTCGTCGGTCGACGCGAGCGGCGCGTGACGCGACAGAAGCGTCAGCGTCCGCATCACATGCCGAGGGTCGTCGCCTGGTTGCGCATCTGGACGCCGTGGACGAGCGAGGCGCCGCCGCGAATCGCGGCGGCGACGTGCACCGCTTCCGTCATCTGATCGAGGTCCGCGCCTTTGTCGAGCGCGTCCTTGCTGTAGGCGTCGATGCAGTACGGGCACTGAACCGCGTGCGCCACCGCGAGCGCGATCAGCGATTTCTCACGCGCCGAGAGCGCACCGTCCGCGAACACCGCGCCGTACCAGTCGAAGAACTTCTTCGCCAGCTCCGGAGCGTTCTTCCCGATCTCGCCGAAGCGGGCCAGGTCGTGGGCGTCGTAGTAGTGGTCCGACATTCGCGGATCTTGACACGATCCAATGGTAAGCATATACTTACGGTAAGTAATGACTAACGCACACGCGCAACTCGAGGCGCTCGGCGACCCGACGCGCCGCGCCATCCTCGAACAACTGCTCAGCGGGCCGAAGCCGGTGGGCGAGATCGCGAAGCGCTTCCCGGTCTCGCGGCCGGCGATCTCGCAGCACCTCGCGGTGCTCAAGCGCGCGCAACTCGTCGCGGATCGCGCGCAGGGCACCCGCCGTGTGTATCAGGTCAACCTCCAGGGGATCGAGGCGATGCGCGCCTATCTCGATCGCTTCTGGCATGACGCGCTCGCGGCGTTCAAGCGGGCAGCAGAGGAGTCTCACCGATGACGTTGACGATTGCCCCGGTTCAGAAGTCGGTCACCGTGCACGCCAGCCCCGAGCACGCGTTCAAGGTCTTCACCGAAGGATTCGACACGTGGTGGCCCCGCACGCACCACATCGGATCGTCGCCGATGAAGCGCGCCATCATCGAAGGCTTTGTCGGCGGCCGCTGTTACAGCGAGCAGGTGGACGGTCGCGATTGTCCCTGGGGCGAGGTGACCGTCTGGGAACCGCCGCGCCGGCTGGTCTTCGCGTGGCTGATCTCGACCGACTGGAAGTACGAGCCGGATCGCGCGAAGGCGAGCGAGGTCGAGGTGCGCTTCACGCCGCTCGCCGACGGGACGACGCGCGTCGATCTCGAGCACCGGCATTTCGAGCGTTGCGGCGGCGCCGGCGAGACGATGCGCGACCGCGTGTCGGCGGAAGGCGGGTGGGGCAGCCTGCTCCAGTTGTTCGGGGCGGCGGCCGAACGGGCGTGACTATCGCGTGAGGGCGGGCTCCGTCGGTTTCTCCGCCGGCTCCAGATACGCGGCGACCTGACGGCGGAGCTCGTCCTGGATCTTGTCGATCGCGCGCCGCGCGTCCACGACACGGAACTGGAACTCGTCGGCCATCGAGCTGTACTCGCGGAGCAGCTTGCTTTGGTACGCGCGAAAGCTGTCGTAGATGTCGTCGCCGGTCTTCAGGTCCATGCCCGATTCCCAGAAGTCCATGCCGCGCGACTCGAGCACCCGGCGGCTCAGCGTCTTCACGTCGATGTTCAGATAGAAGACGAGATGCGGCGCGATCGCGAAGCCGTACAGGTTGCGGAGCCACTGGCGATCGATCCCGCGGACGCCGGCGCGCGCGAGCGCGGTGAAGATGTAGCGATCGGACAGGACGATGAAGCCTGCTTTGAGCGCGGGGATGATTTCCTTCTCGAGCCGATCGGCGAAGTCGGTCGCGTACAACATCGTGAAGGTGAGTTTGTTCAGCGTGTTGCTCGCCTTCGCCAGCTCGATCGTCGGCTGCATCAGCGGCGATCGCGTCCAGCCGGTCTCGGCGACACCGTAGCCCCTCACCTCCAGCCATTCACGCAGCAACTGGATCTGCGTCGTGCGCCCGACGCCGTCGGTGCCTTCGATGACGAACAGCTTGCCGGGATAGCCGTTGAGCGGCAGGTACGGAATCTCGCGGCCGTAGTACCGGCCGACCGTGCTCGTCCCGTTGGCGCCGTTGAGACCGGACGCGTCAGAGTGTGTCGTCATCGCTCACCTCCACGCTGTGGGTGACGGCCACCTGCCGCTGCACGAGCGTCCTCACGAGGCGCTGCTGCTCGGTGATGGAGCCCGACGCTTCCACCACCTCCATGCCGAATTCCTGCACGATGTGATCGTACTCGTCGAGGACCTTGCCTTGAAAGAGGCGGAAGCTCTCCACCGGATTCGTGCTCCAGCCGAGGTCCATCCCGGCTTCGTAGAACTTCAGCTTCACGCGGCGCGCGAGCAGGCGATCCACCGAGACGTCGATCGGCACGCGGAAATAGAGGGCGAGGTCCGGGCGCACGGCGAAGCTGTAGAGTTCGCGGACCCACTGGCGATCGACGCCGCGCGTCACGTCGCGTGCGAACGCGGTGTAGGTGTACCGGTCGGCGAGGACGATCATCCCCGCTTTGAGCGGCGGGATGATCTTGTAGAGCAGCCGGTCAGCGAAGTCGGTCGCGTGCAGCAGGCTGAACGTCATGGGTGTCAGCGCGGCTTTCTTCTTTCCCATTTTCGTCGCGGCCTTGACCAGCGCGGACGAGTTCCATTCGGTGACGAACACGCGGTGCCCTTCGGCGCTCAGCCACTTCGCCAGCAGCCCCAGCTGCGTCGTCTTGCCCGACCCGTCGATGCCCTCGACGACGAACAGCTTGCCCGGGTACTCGTGCGGTTGCGTCAGGTTGTTCAACATAAGTGTGCGTGTCTGTCTGCGGCTCGCTGGACGCGGATGACGTCTCGAGCCGCAGCGGCTTGCCCGTGAGGCGCTCGAACGGCTTCGCCTGGCGCGAGGCGGCCCACAGCTCCAGCTCGGCGTCGCCCGCCGTCCGGATCTGCAGCAGGTCGTCCTCGCCGCGATCGTGGAGCGCGAGGCCGCCGATCGATTGCGTGTGGCTGCGATCGAGGTTCTCGGCGAGCCGCAGGATCGCGGCGAGCGTCCGCACGATGCGGCGGCGCTTGCGTCCGAGCTCGCCGAAGCCGGCGTGCTTGCGTTTCGGCGCGGCCTGCCGATGGTAGCGGGCCACGAACGCGATCACGTCGATCTCGTCCGGCTCGAAGCCGCGCAGATCGCCGTTGCGAATCAGGTAGTCCGAGTGCTTGTGGTGATCCTGATAACTGATGTGGACGCCGATATCGTGCAGCACCGCGGCGTACTCCAGCCACTCGCGCTCGCGATCGGTCAGCCCGTGGATGCCGCGCGTCTGATCGAACAGGCTGAGCGACAGACGCACGACCTGGTTCGCGTGCTCGGGGAAGAAGTTGCAGCGCTCCGCGAGTTCGAACACGCTGCGGCGCCGCACGTCGGGATAGCGATCGGCCTGCGCGATTTCCTTCCGGTGGCGCGAGATGTAGTCGAGCACCAGCCCCTCGCGCAGCGACAGATCGCACAGCGTGATCTCGTCCGCGCCGAGCCGGCGGATGATCTCGTCGAGCAGAATCGCGCCGGCGACGACGAGGTCCGCGCGCCGCGGCTCGAGGCCGGGGACGCCGAGCCGCTTGTCGAGGTGCATCTGCGCGAGCTCCTTGCGCAGACGGTGCAACTGCTTTGCGGAGATGCGGCGGTTGCGCAGCGCGGGCACGAGGCCGCGCCGATCGGCGAGCGCGACCGATCCGAGGCTGAGGATCGTTCCCGACGTGCCGATGACGCGGTCGAAGCCGCCGCGCGCGATCTGATCGAGCGTCTTGCCGATCTCGTCCCGGATGTGCCGAACGAGCTTGCGCTCGTCGCGCGGCTCCAGCGGATCGGACTTCACGAAGCGTTCGCTGAGGCGGATGACGCCCAGCTTGAAGCTGCGTCCTGTCTCGATCGCGGCGCCGCTTCCGCGCGTCACCTCGACGCTGCCGCCGCCGATGTCGATGACCACGGCGATGTCGCGCGGGACGCCGACGCCGTACACGGCGGCCGAGTGAATGAGCCGGGCTTCCTCGGTCCCGGAAATGAGTCTGGGGCGAATGCCCGTCTGACGCTGGATGGCCTGGAGGAACTCGCCGCCGTTCTCCGCCTCGCGCACGGCGCTCGTCGCGACGGCGATAACGTCTTCTACACGATGCGATTCGGCCAGACGCCTGAATTTCGAGAGCACCTGGAGCGCCGCGTGCATTGCCTCAGGCGTGAGCGCTTTACCGTCGAGGCCGCCGGCGCCCAGCCGGACCATTTCTTTCTCGCGGTCGATGACCTCGAACGACAAGTCCGCGCGTATTTGCACCACGATCATGTGGATAGAGTTCGTGCCGATGTCGATCGCGGCGACGCGCATGTATCAAATATAATCATGGTTTCGGCCGACCCCGAAGTAAACAAACCAATGGCGCGCGTCTCACCCCGAATCCGCTTGATTCGGACGCAACTCGATCGGTTCCAGCGGGCCCTCCACGGGGTGGAGCGGGGCGACGTGCCCTCGCTGCACCGCGCGCGTGTGGCCACGCGTCGGCTGCGCGAAATCGTCCCGCTGCTGCAGCTCGACGGTGGGACCGCGGCGAAGCTCGCGCGACGCCTGCGCACGGTGACGCATCGGCTCGGGACGGTGCGCGAGCACGACGTCTTGCTCGAGCTCGTCGACGAGATGCACGGCGAACGCCGCGCGTCGGGCGACGTGCTTGCGCGTGTCGGCATGGCGGTGGCGCGCGACCGCGACGCCGCGCGCGAACGCCTCTTCGAGCGGTTGCCGATCGAGGACATGCAGCGGCTCGCCCGCAAGCTGCGCAGCGTGGCCGACGATCTCGAGGACGAGGAGCCGCGGCACACGCGATCGATCCGCTGGGCGCTCGACGCGCGGATCGCGCGGCGCGCGACGCGGCTCGCCGAGGCGCTCCGCGACGCCGGCCCGGTTTACCTGCCCGAGCGGCTGCACGATGCGCGTATCGCCGCGAAGAAGCTGCGCTACGTGCTCGAAGTGTCCGCCGAGGTGACCGGCGCGGCCGTGAAGGACGAGGTCGCGCGGCTGCGCCGCGCGCAAGACGCGCTGGGCCGCATGCACGATCTGCAGGTGCTCATCGATCGCGTGCGCGACGTGCAGGCGACGCTCGCGCCGCCGAGCGTCACCGTCTGGCGCGCGCTCGACACGTTCCTGCGCGTTCTCGACGACGACTGCCGCCGCCTTCACGGGCGCTACATGAAGCTGCGGCCGGAACTCGAGTCGATCGCCGAGCGATTCTCGGGCGCCGCCGCGCCGAAGACACAGCGGGCGGGCTGACGGATGGCGGGATCGTTCGAGCTGTACCTGATTCGCCACGCGATTGCCGCCGAGCGCGGCGACGCGTGGCCCGACGACGACAAGCGGCCGCTGACCGAAGACGGCATTGCGCGGATGCGCAAAGCGGCGCGCGGGTTGGCGCGCCTCGACGTCACGCTCGACGCGATCCTGACGAGCCCGCTCGTGCGCGCGCGGCAGACGGCGGAGATCGTCGCCGCCGCGCTCGATGCGCGCCCCGCGCTCGTCGTGATGGAGTCACTCGCGCCCGGCGCGGCGTACGCCGCGTTTGTCGCGGAACTCGAAAAACACGCGCGCAAGAGCCGCCTCGCGCTCGTCGGTCACGAGCCGGGCCTCGGCGAACTGGCGAGCCGGCTGATCGGCTCGCGGCACGCGATCGAGTTCAAGAAGGGCGCGGTGTGCCGGATCGATCTCGATCAGATTCCGCCCGCGGGACCGGGACATCTGCGCTGGTTCCTCACGCCGCGGATGCTTCGCGAGATCAAAAAATGAAAAATGAAAAATGAAGGAGCCCCTTTCATTTTCATTCTTCATTTTTCATTTTTCATTTCGCCTTTCTCCACGTCACGCCCTCAGCCAGTCCGGCTGCCACTCCTTCACCCGCAGCTTGATCTCCTTCGACGTCTTCAGCCGTCCTTCGAGGACGTCGCGCACGAGCTCCGCCATCTCGGCGTCGCTGGCGAACCGCAGCCCCACCAGTTGCTGACGTGACAGTTCCGGCACGCGGCGCTGCAGATCCGCCGGCAGGCACTGCATGAGCCGCTGGCGCATCTCGAGGCGGATCACGCGGTCCTGCACCGTCAGCGCCATCATGCGCGCGCTCAGCGCGAGGGCGACGAGCGTGACCGCGATGACGAGCGCCCAGATGTTATGGAGCGTGAACCCGTTGTAGTAGATGCGGCGCGCCTCGACCAGGACGTTCAGCAGCAGGATCGGCGACACGACGAAGTGGAAGAGCGGAAAGAGCGCCGTGTGGTTCTTGTACGTTTGCGCGCGTTCGGCCATCGACAAGCCTCCTGAGCTCTAACTCTACCGCTGTGCGCGCCTCCGTTTGGTGGTATTCTGCGCGTATCGTGCGCCAGCGCATCATCCGGATCGCAAGGCTTGTCCTGTGTGTGTGTGCGAGCAGCGAACTCGCGATCGCCGCGCCCCAGGTGTCACAGTTCGTGCCGTTCTCCAACGACGCGCGGAACATCCTCGAAGGCAATTGGCAGTCGTGCCGCGAACCGGACGGCCAGTACGGCGAGCGGGTCTACGACCACGTCACCGGTCCGGGCGGCGTCTTCGAGCTGCACATGGGTCCGCGCCGCGAGTTCGCGCTGTTCAAAGGCGTGCAGGACGTTCACCGCGACCACGACTCGCCGGAGAATCTCCTGAAGCCGTATCGCGTGCCGCTCGAATCCGGGCGCGCGAAGCAGCGCTGGGAAGTGCCGTCGATGAACCTGGTGCTGACCGCGACGCTCGCCGGCGGCTCCCGGACCGACTGCGAGAGCTGGTTTATCGTTCTGTCTCCGCTGGAGAAGACTTCGCACTAGCCGCGACGCCGCCGTTGTAGATCTCCGCGGCGACGCGCAGCCCCATCTCGACCGCTTCCACCGAATCGTACGAGTTCGCGTACCGCGCGCGGTGACCGACCCGCAAGTACATCCCGGCCAGCGTTCCGTCGTCGACGACTTCGGGATGCGTGGCGATTTCGTAGACGTGCTGCAGTTCGTGCGCGAGCAGCGCCGCCGCCTGCGTCAGGTTCAAGTGCGCCGTGATCGCGATGCGCACGTAGCGGCAGCGCGTCGTCTTCGAGATGAACGAGACGTGGCCCCAGATGTCGCCGAGGGGTTTCAGATCGCTGTCGACGTAGGCGACGATGTCGGTGTCCTGGAGCGAGTCGACCAGCGCCTGCATCGACGGGGAATGTTTGAGGCCGTACTCCATCGCCGCCGTTGCGAGCGGCGATCGCGAGCGGATCGCCGGGTTCCCGGCGCTGCGACAGATCGGCGCCGTCGGATTCTCGTCGGCCGCCGCGGGGGCGCCCTCCGCGGTCACCGGCAGGACGAGTGCGATCACGAGGACGCGCATCGCGTCTGCCGCGAGGGCCCGGCGTGTGTGCGCGTCCATGTCAGCTGTTGGTGCAAGGAATGGACCTGCCCAAGTGGTGTTAACGTATGCCGACCGCGATGCGACGCGCCTGCTCGCTTCTCGCCGTGCTGTTCGCCTGCTCGTGCGCCGTAACTGTCAGCACCGTCGGCGATAGCACGCCGTCGGCGCGACCCGGTCCGCTCGGCGGCGGCATCACGCTGCTGCCCAACGGTTGGAAGATCGCGGCGGCGGGCCGACACCTCCCTGTCGGACATTTGCCCCTCTCGCTCGTGGAGTCTCCCGATGGCCGCTCGCTCTTCGTCGCCAGCAACGGATTCGAGCAGCCGGCCGTCGTCGTCGTCGACCCCGAGGAGTTGTACGTGCGCGCGTCGGTGCTGCTCGATCACGCGTGGCTCGGCCTGGCCTGGCATCCTGACGGCCAGCGTTTGTATGTGTCGGGCGGTGCGAACGGCACCATCCACGAGCTGCGGTGGGAGCAAGGGGTGCTGCGCAAAAGCGTCGACCTCGGCGTCGGGCGGCCGTTCGAGCCGCCGTCGCAATGGGACGGCAACGACAATCCGACGGCGCACAATTTCATCGGCGGCGTCGCCGTGTCGCCCGACGGCGATCGCCTCTACGCCGTCGACGTCGTCGGTCAGACGCTGAGCCTGATCGATCTGGCGAGCGGACGCGTGACGCGGACCGTGTCGTTTTCCGCGGAGCCGTACACCGTCGCCGTCTCGCACGACGGCGACACCGTGTTCGTGTCGCTCTGGGGCGGCGCGAAGGTGCTGATGTTCGATGCGTGGACGCTTGACGCGGCGGGCGAGATCCCGACCGGCGAGCATCCGAACGCCATGGCGCTGACGAACGACGATGCGCGGCTCTTCGTCGCGTGCGCGAACACGAACGCCGTGTCGGTCGTCGACGTCGAGCGCCGCCGCGTCACCGAACAGATCGGCGTCGCGATGTTTCCCGATGCGCCGCCGGGGTCGACGCCCAACGCCGTCAGCCTCTCGCCCGACGGCACGCGTCTGCTCGTGGCGAACGCCGACAACAACGTCGTCGCGGTCGTCGACGTGTCGAAGCCGGGCGCGAGCAGAGGCCTCGGGTTCATTCCGACCGGCTGGTATCCGACCGCGGCGATCTACTCGCATGACGGCAAGCAGATCTTCATTCTGAGCGGCAAGGGGCTCACCTCGTCGCCCAATCCGCGCTTCGTCGCGGGGCGCGCGTCGATTCCCGGCGGCAACGAGCAGTACTCGGGCGCGATGCTGACCGGCACGTTGTCGGTGCTGCCGGCGCCCGACGGCGACGCGCTCGAGACGCTGACGAAGCTCGCCTACAGCGTCGCGCCGACGCGCGAGCAGCTCCGCGGCGCCATCGCGAACGCGCCGCCCGCGTCGCCGATCCCGTCGCATGTCGGCGATCCGTCGCCGATCAAGCACGTGTTCTACATCATTCGCGAGAACCGCACGTTCGATCAGGTGATGGGCGATCTCGGCCGCGGCAACGGCGATCCGACGCTGACGTTGTTCGGCGAGACGATCACGCCCAACGCGCACGCGCTCGCGCGCGAGTTCGGCGTGCTGGACAACTTCTACGTGAACGCCGAGGTCAGCTACGACGGGCACGAGTTCTCGATGGCGGCGTACGCCAGCGACGCCGTCGAGAAGCTGTGGCCGGCCAACTACGCGCGGCGCGGCGCGCCGTACATCGGCGAAGGCCAGACGGCGACGCGGACGCCGTACGGCACGCTGGCGGCGCCGCTGAACGGCTACATCTGGGATGCGGCCACGCGCGCGCACGTCACCGTCCGGAGCTACGGCGAATTCGCGAAATGGAACGGCGGTACCTTGAAGGATCGGCTCGCCGGCCGAGTGAAGGCGAGCGCCGCCGTGCCCGGGCTCGAGGGGCGCGTCGCGCCGGATTACGCGCCGTGGGAGCTGATGATTCCGGACAACCGCCGCGTCGACGCGTGGGAGAAGGAGTTCGACGCCTTCGATGCGAACGGCACGGTGCCGGGGCTGTCGATCCTGCGCCTGCCCGGCGACCACACGAACGGCACGCGCACCGACCGGCCCACGCCGCGCGCGATGGTCGCCGAAAACGATCTCGCGCTCGGCCGCATCGTCGAGACGATCTCGCACAGCCGCGTCTGGTCCACCTCCGCCATCTTCGTCGTCGAAGACGACGCGCAGAACGGCCCGGACCACGTGGACGCGCACCGATCGATCCTGCTCGCGATCAGCCCGTTCTCGCGGCGGCGCACCGTCGACAGCACGATGTACACGACGGCCGGCATGCTGCGGACGCTGGAGTTGATCCTGGGGATGTCGCCGCTCAGCCAGTACGACGCGGTGGCGACGCCGATGTTCAACGCGTTTCAGGCGACGCCGTCGCCGGCGCCGTTCACGCATCTGCCGCCGCGCGTCGCGATCGACGAGATGAACCCGCCGGCGGCGTGGGGCGCCGACGCGTCGGCGCGGATGGATTTCAGCGCACCCGACCTGGCGCCGGAAGGGGAGCTGAACGAAATTCTGTGGCGGTCGATCCGCGGCGCGGCGTCCAATCCGCCGCCGGTCGTCCGCCGCGCGTTCATGCGGACCGCGGATACGGATCCAGACGACCGGTGAGGAACGATCCGTCCGCCTTCTGCCGCAGGAATCCGGTCTCGACCAGCGTGGCGAGCGCCGCGTCGCACACGTCTGATGGCACGCCGCACAGCCGCTGGATTTGATCCCGGGAGAGCTTCAAGCCCGGCATCTCGATGAACTCGATCTGAATTCGCAGCTTCGCATCGTGATGAGTCATGATGTGATGGTGCGGGGTGGCAATGTCCGCGGAATGACCGCCGGATGACGCCGCTGTAAATATGCCGTCGATTCGCGCCGGGCAGATCGTCGCGTTCTACCTGTTCGACGTCGCCGAAACGATCGATCTGCAGGCGATTCCCGCGCTCGTCGGCGGACCGGCGGTCGCCGCGCGGCTGAATCCGAAGCCGGCCACGCCGGCCTACGTCCAGTACGACAAGCCGCCGCTGTCGTTCGACGGCGCGATCATCGGCATCCCCGATCTCGACGGCTACCAGGTCCGCTTTCGCGCGTACGACTACGGCGTCATCTCGATGGCGTTGTCGCGGCCGTTCTCCGGCGACTGGCCCGAGCTTCTCGCGATCGGGCAGTCGCTCATCGAGAACGCCGAACTCGAGCAGCGCGCCGAGGACCTGTGCCGCCGCGCGGCGGACCGTCTGAAGGGGGCGATCAACGGCCTGCGCCCATCGCTGCTCAGCGAGGACTATCTCGTCTACGTGCTCCACGAACTGGAGCAGCCGCTCTCCGCCGAGGAACTGATCGTCGCGCAGGGCGACACGATCGCGACGATGCTGCGCGGCGAGCGCCAGCCGCTGAGCGCGCAGGAGAAGCAGAAGATTCTGCGGCACCGGATCTCGTATCTCTCCGACGATCTCGTCATCCCGACGTGGAACGCCGCGATCGTCTACGACACGCCGACCGGCGCGCTCGCGGCGCTCGAGATCCTCGAGTTCGCCAATTCGCAGCTGCTCGAGTTCCGCTACTACGATCAGCTGCTCGACAACGAGCTGGCGGCGATCTACGCGCGGCTGCAGCGTCCGAAGTGGTACGAGACCTGGATCGGCGCGCGCTACACCAACGCCGCGCGCCAGGTGCACTCGCTGTTCATCGACGTCAACGAGCTGACCGATCGCACCGAGAACACGCTGAAGTTCATCGGCGACATCTACGCCGCGCGCCTCTTCGGCCTCGTCGCCGATCGGCTCGGCCTGGAACGGTGGAAGGCGAACGTGCAGGAGAAGCTGAAGACGCTCGACGACATCTATCGCTTCGCGGTGGAGCAGTCCTCCATGTCGCGCGGCCAGTTCCTCGAACTGACCGTCGTCCTCATCCTCGTCCTCGAACTCGTGCTGATTTTCATGGGCGTCATGAAGCCGTAAAGCGCCGGTCACAACGGCCGCGTCTACGGCAATCGCAGGTGCAATATCCCCCGCCCGGGGTATGGCTGCGGTCACCCGCTTCAAGGGACGATCGCGCAGTCCGCTCGACCCCGATGTTGAAACGACTCTTTCGATTCCATCGACGGCCCGCTGACGGTGGTGCGGCAGGCGGCCGTCCCGTGTTCGACGAGCCCGACCAGGTGCGCCTGCTGGCCATCACGCGCGGCGCGGAGGAAAAATCGGCGCTGGCCCGCATCGCCGGCGATCTGCACTGGAAGCTGTCGATCGCGGAATCGGCCGAGGAGGCGATTCAGCTCCTCGGGGACGAGCCGCTGCCGCTCGTCATCTGCGATCGCGATCTCCCCGACGAGGACTGGCGGACGACGGTCGCGCGGATCGCGGGGCGGCGCGACGTGCTGTGCGTGGTCCTCGCGTCGTCGGTGGTCGACGACTACCTGTGGGACGAAGTGATCAAACAGCGCGGGTACGACGTCGTGAACAAACCTTTCGAGGCCGACCAGCTCCGGCGAGCGGTGACGTTCGCGTGGTCGTGGAAACGATGGTACATGCGATCTCTCAGACCGATTTCGATCGGCTGAGCCGTCTCGACACCTGCACCGTCTCGAACGTGATCGAGCGGCTCAACGTCCGCCTGCGCAACGAAGGGTTCGCGCACGACGCGACGCGCTGCTTCTTTCCGCGCCTCGGCCCGATGCTCGGCTACGCGGTGACGGCGACGATTCGCAGCTCGACGCAGCCGATCACGGGCGGGTGGTACTACGACCGCCTCGATTGGTGGCAGAGTTTTCTCGCGATCCCCGCGCCGCGCGTCGTCGTCCTCCAGGACGTCGATCGCGTGCCGGCGTTCGGCGCGTTCATCGGCGAGATTCACGCAAACATCGCGCGGGCGCTCGGGTGCGTCGGCTGCGTCACCAACGGCGCGGTGCGCGACGTTCCGGCGATGGACGCGATCGGCTTCCACGTGTTCGCCGGCGGCGTCTCGCCGAGCCATGCCTACGCGCATGTGATCGAATGGGGGCAGCCGGTCGAAATCGGCGGCCTGAAGATTCACCAGGGCGATCTCGTCCAGGGAGACTGCCACGGCGTGCAGGTGGTGCCGACCGGGATCGCCGCCGACATTCCCGACATCGCCGAGGCGCTGCGGCGTCGCGAACAGGAGCTGGTCGACGTCTGCCGCGCGCCGAACTTCTCCCTCGACGTGCTCGCGAGCGCGCTCGATCGACTGCGCGGCGACCGGACCGAGTCCCACGTTCCGACTCCATCTCAATCGTGATGCACAGGACCGCCATGACATCAGTCACCGTTCGACGTCCGTCCCTTCGCCGCGCGGCTCCGGCGCTCGCGCTGTGCGCGCTGGGCTTCGCCGCGGCCGCCGCGCCGGGCTGCAGCGGCTCGCGCGTGCAGGCCGAGGACAGCCGCGCCGGCGGCGCTGCCCCGACGCGCGTCGCCGTCGCGAAAGTCGGCCGCAAGGTGATCGACCGCCAGCTCACGATGGCCTCCGAGCTCGTTCCCTTCGAGGAGATCGACGTGTACGCGAAGGAGTCGGGCTACGTGAAGGAGCTGAAGGTCGATTACGGCTCGCACGTCCACAAAGGCGACGTCCTCGCGGTGCTCGAGATTCCCGAGCTCGAAGCGCAACTGCAGCAGGACGAAGCGGCCGAGAAGAACGCCGCGGACCGCGTCGCCACCGCCAAGCACGAGCTCGCGCGCATCGAAGCGCAGCATCGCGTGACGCACCTGCAGTACGACCGGCTCTCCAGCGTCGCGAAAACCAAGCCGGGTCTCGTCGCGCAGCAGGAACTCGACGACGCGCAGGGGAAGGATCTCGCGAACGAGTCGGCGGTCGAGGGCGCCAAGTCGGGCCTGGACGGCGCCGAGAGCGCGCTGGCCGCGGCCCAGGCGACGCACCGGCGCGACCGCGCGCTGTTCGACTACTCGCGCATCACCGCGCCGTTCGACGGCATCGTCACGCGCCGCTACGCGAACCTCGGCACGCTATTGCAGGCCGGCACGAACTCGAGCACGCAGGCGATGCCGCTCGTGCGCCTGGCCGAGGACCGCATCTTCCGGCTCGTCATTCCGGTGCCCGAATCGTACGTGCGCTACATCCACGTCGGCGATCCGGTCAACGTTCGGGTCGGCGCGCTCGACAAGACCGTCACCGGCAAGGTGTCGCGCTTCTCCTTCGACGTCAAGGAAGACACGCGGACGATGCACACCGAGGTGGACGTGCCGAACGCGGACGGCGTCCTCGTCGGCGGCATGTACGCCGAAGCGACGCTGATGCTCGATCGCCGTCCCGACGTCCTCGCCGTGCCGCTGCAGGCGGTCAACCACGAAGGCGAGAAGACCACGGTGTTCGTCGTCACCGCGTCGAACACGGTCGAAGACCGGCCGATCACGCTCGGCGTGCAGACCGACGCGGACGGCGAGGTCGTCACCGGATTGAAGGACGGCGACCTGGTCGTCGTCGGCGACCGCGGAGGGCTCAAGGCCGGCCAGGCGGTCGCGCCGCACGTCGTGCAGACGCTGCAGTACGCGTCGACCGAAACGAAGTAGTCAGCACACAGGGTTGTCATGTCTCGCTTCTCCATTCGCAATCCGTACTTCATCATCGTCGTCTGCCTCGTGATGATCGTCGTCGGCCTGACGAGCCTCGCGCGGATGCCGGTGGACCTGTTTCCGCCGATCAACCTGCCGCAGGTCGTCGTCGCGACGTTTTATTCCGGAATGCCGCCGGAAGACATCGAGACGGACATCACCAATCCGCTCGAGCGCTTTTTCACGATGGCGAGCGGCATCGACCACATGGAATCGCGCTCGCTGCAGGGCGTGAGCATCATCAAGGCGTTCTTTCAGCCGGGGACCGATCCCGACGCCGACGTCACGCAGTTGTCGAACCTCGCGCTCGCCGATTTGAAGCGCCTGCCGCCCGGCACGCTGCCGCCGGTCGTGTTGAAGTTCGATTCGTCGAGCCTGCCGGTGTGCCTCGTGACGCTGAAAGGCGAGGGGCTCTCGCAAACGGATCTGCACGACATCGGTCAGTTCAACATCCGCAATCAGATTGCGGTCGTGCCCGGCGCGACGATTCCGCCCCCCTTCGGCGGCAAGTACCGCCAGGTGATGGTCTATGTCGATCCGTTCAAGCTGATGTCGCGGCAGCTGAGCCTGATGGACGTCGTCAACGCGGTCAACAAGAACAACCTGATTCTGCCGGCCGGCGACGTGAAGATGGGACCGTTCGACTACTACGTGTACTCGAACAGCCTGGTGAACCAGGTGAAGGAGATCAACAACCTGCCGCTGAAGACGGTGGGCTCGAGCTGGGTGTCGGTCGGCGACGTGGGCGAAGCGAAGGACGCGAACGCGATCCAGTACAACGTCGTCCGCGTCGACGGGCAGGATTCGGCGTATCTGCCGATCATGAAGCAGGGCGGCGACACGAACACGATCGCCGTCGTCAACGGCATCCGCGACATCCTGCCGAAGCTGCTCGACCTGCCGCAGCAGTTGAAGACCGAGGTCGTGTTCGACCAGTCGGCGTTCGTGAAGACGGCGATCGAGACGCTGCTGCACGAAGGGCTGATCGGCCTGCTGCTGACGAGCCTGATGATTCTGATCTTCCTCGGCAGCCTGCGCGCGACCTTCGCGGTGTTCCTGTCGATTCCGCTGTCGGCGCTCGCGACGTTCGTCGTGCTCTACATGTTCGGCAGCACGATCAACACGATGATTCTCGGCGGGCTGGCGCTGGCCTTTTCGCGCATCATCGACAACTCGGTGATCTCGCTCGAGAACATCTACCGCCACCTCGAAAACGGCGCGACCCCGCAGGCCGCGGCGGAAGAGGGAGGCGCCGAGGTCAGCCTGGCCGTGCTGTCGGCGACGCTGACGACGATCGTCGTCTTCTTCCCGGTCACGTTCCTCTACGGCGTCAGCAAGTTCCTGTTCACGGCGCTCGCCCTCGCCGTCGCGATCTCGCTGTTCATGTCGTACTTCGTCGCGATGACGGTGATTCCGCTCTTCTGCTCGCGCTACCTCACGCACGTGCAGCCGCACGCCGGCGCGCCGCACGGCGACGGCACCGCGGCGCCCCACGCGCCGACGGGGCTCGGCGCGCGGTTCACGGCGGCGTTCAACGCCGGCTTCAACCGCATGCTCGACGTGTACGAGGCGAGCGTCCGTCGCGCACTCGTGCGCCCCGGCCTGACGGTGGCCACGCTGAGCGGCGCGTTCCTCGTCAGCCTGGCGATCTATCCGTTGCTCGGCGTCGCGTTCTTCCCGCGCACCGATGCCGGCCAGTTCACCGTCAACCTGAAGGTGCCGACCGGGACGCGCATCGAGCTCACCGAGCAGTACGTCGCGAAGGTCGAAGATTTGATCAAGCACGTCGTCGATCCGAAAGACTTCAAGATGGTCGTGTCGAACATCGGGATCGTCCCCGACTTCTCGGCGCTCTACACGACCAACGCGGGTCCGTACACCGCGACGATCCAGGTGGCGCTCAACGAAGAGCACCGGATCGACAGCTTCGACTACATGGATCGCGTGCAGCACGCGATCGAGCAGCAGTATCCCGAGCTGCGCACGTTCATGAACAGCGGATCGCTGGTCGATGCGGTGCTGAACTCCGGCGCGCCGGCGCCGATCGACGTGCAGGTGAGCGGCCGCAGCCTGGAGGCGTCGTTCAACACCGCGCGCGATCTCGCCACGCGCATCCGACGGCTGCCCGGCGTCGGGCAGGTCTACATTCCGCAGGACATGAACTATCCCGGCGTCCGGCTGAACGTCGATCGCGTGCATGCCGCGGAGCTCGGTCTCAGTCCGAAGGAAGTCGTCGACAACGTGATCACCGCGCTCAACTCGAACACGATGATCGCGCCCAACTACTGGGTCGATCACGTGACCGGCAACGACTATTTCCTCACCGTGCAGTATTACGAGCACGGCCGTCCGGCGATTCACAACCTCGTCGATCTGAAGAACATTCCGCTGCGCGCGCCGAACCTTAAGGATCCGACGACGCTCGACACGGTGGTGAGTCTCGACAACGTGCAGACGCCGACCGAGGTGGACCACTATCAGATCCAGCGCATCAGCGACGTGTACGTGACGCCGTCGGGCGAGGATCTCGGGCGCGTGGCCGGCCAGATCGATCAGATCATCGGCGGCATGCAGCTGCCGCGCGGCGTGCGCGTCAACTTGCGCGGGATGGTGCAGGGGATGCGCGCGTCGTTCACGAGCTTCGCGATCGGCCTGTCGCTCGCGGTCGTGCTCCTCTACCTGATTCTCGTCGCGCAGTTCCGATCGTTTGTCGATCCGTTCCTCATCATGCTGGCGATTCCGATGGGCTTCATCGGCGTCCTGCTCGTGCTGCCGCTGACGCACACGACGCTGAACGTGATGTCGCTCATGGGCATTCTGATGCTCGTCGGCATCTCCGCGTCGAACAGCATTCTGATCGTCGAGTTCGCGCACCGGCTCGAGGAGCAGCAGCTCTCGGTGCTCGACGCGATCATCACGTCGTGCCGCGTCCGCCTGCGGCCGATCCTGATGACGTCGATCGCGACGATCGTCGGCATGGTGCCGATGGCGCTGAAGATGGGCGCGGGCAGCGAGCAGTACGCGCCGCTCGCGCGCGCCATCATCGGCGGCCTGACCGTCTCCGTCGTCCTGACCGTCTTCATCGTGCCGGCCGCGTACTTCCTCGTCTACGGCCGCAGATCGCAGAAGGTGACCGCGTGATTCGACGCTCGATCCTGGCTTCGTTAGTCACTGCCGCCTGCGCGGCGCCGGCGTTCGCCGCCGGGCCCGGGCTGGTCCTCGGCCAACCGCCGGTGGCGCAAGCACCCGCCGCGCCGGGAACGCCGCAGCCGCCGGCCGCGCCGCCGCTGACGCTGCGCGCGGCGCGCGACATGGCGCTCAAGAATCATCCGCGCGTGTTGTCGGCCCAGAGCGCGGTGGCCGAAGCGGGGCAGGTCGTGCGCGAGCAGCGCGCGCCGTACTTCCCGACGCTGACCGGCGCGCTGACCGGCGTGACGGCGAGCGACGACCAGGCGCGCATCGGCGCCGGATCGCTCAGCGCGTCGCGCCTGATCAGCCGCGTCGGCGAAGGCGTGGTGGCGTCACAGCTCGTCACCGATCTCGGACGCACGCAGAATCTGGTCGCGAGCTCGCAGCTGCAGGCGCAGGCCAGCCAGCAGGGCTATCAGGCAACGCGCGAGCAGGTGCTGCTCGACGTCGACAACACGTACTTCGGCGTCCTTCGCGCGGAAGGCGTCGTGCGCGTCGCGCAGCAGACGGTCGACGCGCGCCAACTGCTCTTCGATCAGGTGAACACGCTCGCGCAGAACAACCTGCGATCGCAGCTCGATGTCAGCTTCGCCGACGTGAACGTCGCCGATGCGAAGCTGCTGCTCATCCGCGCGCAGAATGATCTGCAGGAGGCGTACGCACAGTTGACGCGCGCGGTCGGCAGCGACACGCCGGTCACCGCGGTGCTCGCCGACGAGCCGGTGCCCTCAGGTCCGCCGCCCAACGCGGAGGCGCTGGTCGCGCAGGCGATCGCCGAACGTCCCGATGTCGCGCAGCTGCGCTTTTCGCGCGATGCCGCCTACAAGTTCGCCTACGCCGAGCGCGACCTGTATCGGCCCAGCGTCACCGTCGGCGCCGTGGCCGGCAACATTCCCGTGCTGACGCAAGTCAGCGCGCAGCCGACGCCGGAGAACTACGCGGCGGCGGTGGTCAACGTCAACGTCCCGGTGTTCAACGGCGGGCTGTACTCCGCGCGCTCCGCGGCGGCGCGGCTGCGCGCGCAGGAAGCCGACCAGAACCTTCGCGACTACCAGGAGCGCGTCGCGCGCGACGTGCGGGTGGCGTGGGCCAACGCGACGAACGCGTATCAGCGCATCGACGTCACGGCGCAGTTCCTCCGCGCCGCGACCTTGTCGCTCGACCTCGCCCAGGGACGCTACAACCTCGGCCTGTCGTCGATCGTCGAGCTGACGCAGTCGCAGTTGAACGTCACGCGCGCCGAGATCGAGAATCTCTCCGCCAAGTACGACTATCAGTCGAGTTACGCCGCGCTGCAGTACGCGCTCGGCCAGCTTCGGTAACATGCCGGTGCCGTCGGGCGACGGCGGATTTCGCGAAGAGCAGACGTTCGCGGCTCGCCAGGCGCGCGCGGCCGTCGCCGTCATCCCGCTGCTCGTCAGCGGCGTGGCGGTCCTGCGCGTCGCTGGCTCGCGCCTGGTCGCGCGGCTGCCGGCGTCGGGGGCGGATCTGGTCTTCCTCGCCGTGCTGCTCTGGATCGTGTTCGCGTGGCTGCTGCGCGTGCGGCTCGTGGTGCAGGTCCACGCCGACGGCTTGCTCGTTCGTCTGCGCGGCCTGCCGTGGCGCGACCGCGTCGCGCGCGGCGAGTGGACGCGCGCGTCAGTTGTGACGTTCGACGCCGTGCGCGACTTCGGCGGTTACGGTCTGCGGCGCGCCGGCCCGCTTCGCGCGTACGTCGCCGGTGGGACGACGGGGGTCAAGCTTGCGCTGCGCGACGGCAGCACGTTGATCGTCGGGTCAGCGCGGCCGGCGGATCTGGTTGCGGCGCTGGAGAAGCTACCGCCGAGCTAGTGCCTGGCACTCGCCTGGCACCTGCCTGGCACTCGTCTGGCACTTGCCTGGCACTTGCCTGGCACTCGGTCAGGAGATCATCCCTTTGCGGACGGCGTAGAGGACGATCTCCGGCGCGCTGTGCAGATTCAGCTTCTGCATGATGTTCGCGCGGTGCGTTTCCACGGTGTATGGACTCAGGTTCAGCAGCGTCGCGACGTCCTTGTTCGACTTGCCCTCGGCGAGCAGTTGGAGAATCTCGCGCTCGCGCGACGTCAGCAGCTCGTAACTGTCGTGTGCGCCGCGCTCCTGCAGCTGACGCACGTAGTCGTCGGCGAGCAGCCGGCTGATCGCGGGGCTGAAGAAGCCTTTCCCGTCGCTGACCGCTCGCACCGCGGCGATCAGATCGCTGTCCGCCGAATCCTTCAGCAGGTACGCGCGCGCGCCCGCCTTGAGCGCCTGCAGCAGATAACTCTCGTCGGCGTGCATGCTGAGCACGACGATCGCCGTCGCGGGCACGCGCGCCGCGATCTGACGTGCCGCTTCGATGCCGTTCAGATTCGGCATCGCGAGATCGAGGACGATCACGTCGGGACGCAATTGTTCGGCGAGCGCCACCGCCTGCCGGCCGTCGGCCGCTTCGCCGACGACTCGAAACGCCGGCTCGCGTTCGAGCAGGAGATGGAGTCCCTGACGAATCACCGTGTGATCGTCGGCCAGCAGGATGCGCACCAATTTCGTCATGCGGATTGGGCCACCGGCACGGCCAGCGGAAGTGCGACCGTCAAGAGCGTCCCTTTCCCAGGGACCGAGTTCACCTCGAAGCGGCCGTGCAGCCGTTCGACGCGTTCCTGGATGCCGAGGAGCCCGAGGCCGCGCTCCGTTCGGTCGAATCCCTTTCCATCGTCCTGCACGGCGAGCAGCAGCTCTCCGTTCTCGTGGCTCAGCGTGATGCGGCAGACGTGCGCGTCCGCGTGACGCGCGCAGTTGTGCAGCGCCTCCTGGACCACGCGGTAAATGCACGTCTTGTGCTCGTCGGGCAGTTCGTCGGGCAGCGGGCCGGTCGCGATGTCGACGCGGACGCCCGTTCGTCGCGACACCTCGCGTGCCTGCCACCGCAGCGCGGGCACGAGTCCGATGTCGTCGAGCATCGACGGTCGCAGCAGCAGCGCCATGTTGCGCACGACGCCCATCGTGTTCTCGACGAGTTTTCGGACGATGTCGACGTGGCCGCGCAGCGCCGGACCCGCCGTCGGCGGCAGCGCCGCCGAGAAGTTGCTCAGCTCGACGACGATCGCCGAGAGCGTCTGACCGACTTCGTCGTGCAGCTCGCGCGAGATGGCGCGCCGTTCGATCTCCTGCGTTTCGACCAGGCGCGCCGACAGGTCACGCAGTTCCTGCCGCGCGTGCTCGATCTCGACGAACCGCGCGTGCGCCTCGCGCTCGAGACGCAGCGTATGGCTCATGCTCACCGCCGCCAGCACGACGCCGACCGCCATCGTCGCGAGCACCGTGATGCGGACGCGACGCCGGAACGCATCGAAGAGATCGGCGAGCCGCCGGTCGCCCGCGTTCAGCTGCCGTTCGTTGACGTCCCCGATCTGATCGGCGACGTTCAGCATGCTCGCGCGCCGCGGATAGACTTCGGCGCGCAGAAACGCATCGCCGCGCGCGCGGCGTTCCTGCGGCGTCCACGTCAGGACGGGACTGAGCGCGGTCCAGTACTCGGCGAGATCGTGCTGGAGCTTCTCGAACGGCGCGCGCTCGTTGCCGCGGATGCGACGAGCGTACGCGTTCAGCGCGGCGTCCATCGTCGAGCGCGTCCGCTCGAGCGCGGTTTTGTGCGACTCGGCCTGGCCGACGTCGGGATCGAGGAGGTAGTCGCGGAGATACGTGCCGGAAAGGTAGAGCGACGAGCGGATCTCGTTCAGCGTTCGGTTCCGGTCGAGGAACTCCTGCCGAATCGCGTTGTTGTTCTGCTCGATCTCGCGGACGACTTCGAGCGTATCGAGGCCTGCAAACGCCAGCAGCACGAGCAGGCCGCCGAATCCGGCGAGCAGGACGACGCGAATGGGAGAGCGGACGCGATCGAGTTGGCTCACGGCCTTCGAATAGTTTACGCGCGGGCGCGTGCCGCCATTCGCCGGCCGCGCCCGGTTGCGCTTGACGGTCGGGGCGCGCAGCGCTACCGTCCAATGTAGGGGCGATCATGAACAGGTGCTGGTTGGCTGGGGTCGTGGCGCTGGCGCTCGGCTGCGCGGCGCCCGCGTTTTCGCAGGATTGGCTGATCAGCCCGACGCCGGCGATTCCGCTGCACGTCCCGGTGACGCCGCCGCCGTCGCAGGCCGTCGCGCCGCCACCCGCGGTCGTGCTCCCGACGCCAGCGCCCCCCTCGCCCGTCGTGCTGCGCGCTCCCGATGCTCTGCAGCGTCTGCTGGATCCGTACGGGCTCGCCATCCGGCCGACCTCGGTGACGCCGCCGCCGAGCGCGCCACCGTTGCCAGCGGCATCCATCGCCCCGGGCGTCATGTGGACGGTGCCGCCCGACGGCTCGTCCGCCATGTGGCGGCGTGCAGTCGCGCCAACGCAGTTTGTCGCCCCGCCCCTCGTCGCGTTTCCCACCGTCCCGGTCACCTGGCTGCTCGGGTTCTGAGCGTCCGCGCGCTGCGTAACTTCTACACGAACCGGCGCAGAACGAACGCACCGACACGTTCGGACACGCGTAAATCCGCGAAATTTCCACTGACGCCGCTGGCACTACGCTCGCACTTTCTGGATGCGTGAACGCGAGCATAACGGTCGAGTGGGTGCTGCGACGCGACCACACCGACGTCCGCTGCACCCGATGTGAAACCGAACATGGGATCGAACTGTCGGTGACGTTCTGCGGGCTGCTCGTCGCGCGGTGCGTCGCTTCCACATTCGCCCACGCGGCCGAGTGGGCGACACGCCGCCGCGAATCGTGGCAGGCGGCCGGCTACCAACTGCTCCGCGCCGCCTGACGTCGAGCGGACCGCTTTTCGCTTACCGGATCACCGGAGGCGATGATGGTTGCGCTGCTCTTCGCCGTGTCGCTGTCGAGCTCACTGCAAGCTCCGCCGACTGCGGATCGTCCACCGACCTCGTTATCCCAGCTTCACGCCGCTGCGGTCGCGGTCTTTGACGCGGCCGTTTCCAAGAACTGGTCGGTCGCGTCGGAGCGAATGAAGACCGTCGACGATGCCATCGCAGCGCTGCCGCCGCGAGTCGGCGCACCAGACCTGGTCCACCAACTCAAAGGGCGCGTGCAGACGACGCGGCGCGCCGTCCGCAGCCATCAGGCCATTCCCGCCGCGACCAACGCCAACTGGATCGCACGCCTGGCCGATGAGATGTCCTCTAGCTACGAAGCCATCGTCCCCGCGGACGCGAGGCTGCTCGCGTTCTTCGGCCGCGCCATCGAAGTGGACGCCAAGGGCCATCGCGACCGCGTGAAGGCCGACCTCGCCGATTTGCGAACGGTGTGGGGCCGCGTGGAGCCGATGGTGCTGCAGCGCCACGGCGCCGCGGTCGCGCGGCAGTTCGGCGACAACCTCGCGCAGCTCGACGGCGCCGTTCGCAATGGCCGTCTCGCGCAGGCGGCGGCCGCAGAGGTCAGCACATCGGAACAGGTCGTGGCCGCGCTGCGCGCCGCGCCCGCGGCGCAGTGATCTCGCGCGAGTCGCCGCGTTATTTCGAGCCGCCGGTATAGCGGATCCCGAACGTCACGGGGATCATGGCGGTCACTCGCGGCGACGTCGGCGCGTAGTAGTACCGCACGTCGACGAAGAGATCGGCGCCCGTGTCGGCGAGCGGCATCGCGACGCCGCCGCCGACGTTGCCGCCGAACGCGTTGCGCGTCGTGCTGCTCAGGACGACATCGGTCGCGATCTCGGTGGGGAAGTCGCCGTAGAACGGATCGTAGTAGTCGA
>Ga0070741_10003454_pt1 | contig 39238 bp, 43 predicted proteins | sample Coa_R1_4_FD_66440 | JGI IMG/M metagenome (GOLD analysis project Ga0070741, IMG submission 66440) | Surface soil microbial communities from Centralia Pennsylvania, which are recovering from an underground coalmine fire - Coalmine... | ecosystem: Environmental > Terrestrial > Soil > Unclassified ...
GGACTGGCTGCAGGTGATCCGCGACCACGGCGGCGAGATCAAGGAAACCTACGGCGTGCCGGTCGAAGAGATCCAGCAGGGCATCAGGCACGGCGTGCGCAAGATCAACATCGACACCGATATCCGGCTGGCGATGACCGGGGCGATACGACGCGCCTTCAACAAGGACAGGTCCGAGTTCGATCCGCGCAAGTACCTGAAGGACGCCATGCTCGCCGCCAAGGGCATTTGCAGGGCGCGCTTCGAGGCATTCGGCACTGCCGGCAACGCCTCGAAGGTCAGGCCGGTGGCGCTCGACACCATGGCGGAGAAATACGCGAAGGGCGAGATCAGGGCGGTCGTACATTTCATCTCTTTGACACAGGAGCAATGATGACTAGCAAGAACGCCGCGACAGGCAAATCCCCGCCGCGGGTCGCGATCTTGATGGGAAGCAGCAACGACTGGGACGTGATGCAGCATGCCGCGCGTCAGCTGAAGGATTTCGGCGTGGCATTCGAAGCGCGGGTGCTCTCCGCGCACCGCACCCCGGAGCTGCTCGCCGAATACGTCGGCCGATGCGTGAGCGCGGGAACGCGATGCTTCATCGCCGGCGCGGGCGGCGCGGCGCACCTTGCCGGCGTGATCGCGGCGCAGACGGTGCTGCCGGTGCTGGCCGTACCGATTCCGTCGAAGCACCTGCAAGGTCTCGACTCGCTGCTGTCCATGGTGCAGATGCCCAAGGGCATCCCGGTCGCCACGTTCGGGATCGGCGACGCGGGTGCCGCCAATGCCGGGCTGTTCGCGGTGGCGATGCTCGCCCTGAACGAGCCGGCGCTTGCCGCCAAGCTGCACGCCTTCCGCGCCAGGCAGGCCGACGCCGTGAAAGCGGCGACGCTGCCGGAGCTTTCCTGAAACACCGCCGGGCAAACGAAATGAACGCCGACAAGCCACTCCTCGAAACCAAGCTCGAGTCTCTCAGGCTGCTCCACCGCGGCAAGGTGCGCGACCTCTACGAGGTGAACACCGAGCGGCTGCTGATCGTGCAGACCGACCGCCTATCCGCCTTCGACGTGATCCTGCCCACGCCGGTACCCGGCAAGGGGCGGGTGCTTACAGCCCTTTCCAACTTCTGGTTCCGCAGGCTCGCGCACGTGATTCCCAACCACCTGCTCGACACGGCGCCGGAAAGCCTGGTGAGCGCCGGCGAGCGGGATCAGGTGGCGGGCCGCGCGTTCGTGGTACGACGGTTGAAGCCATTGCCGGTGGAGGCGATCGTGCGCGGTTACATTGCCGGCTCCGGGTGGAAGGACTACCGGAAGACGCAGATGATCTGCGGCATTCCGCTGCCGGCCGGGCTCCAGGAGGCGCAGCAGCTGCCCACGCCGATCTTCACGCCCTCCACCAAGGCGGCTCTCGGCAGCCACGACGAAAACATACCGTTTTCCGAAATGGAGAAACTGCTCGGCAAGGAGCTCGCGGGTCGGGTGCGCGACAACGCGATCCAGCTCTATTCCGAAGCGGCGGCGTATGCGGCATCGCGCGGGATCATCATCGCCGATACCAAGTTCGAGTTCGGTCAGGATGCGGCCGGCAAGCTGTATTTGATCGACGAGGCGCTGACGCCGGATTCCTCGCGTTTCTGGCCGAAGGACCAGTACCGGGTCGGCGTGAGCCCGCCCTCCTTCGACAAGCAGTACGTGCGCGACTGGCTCGAGGCCCAGCAGTGGAACAAGAAGCCGCCCGCGCCGCCGCTTCCCGCCGACGTACTCGCGAAGACCGCCGCCAAGTACCAAGAAGCGCTGCGCATGTTGACGTCCTGAAAGAACCGCCACAGAGACACTGCGATCACGCAGAGAAACGACAACAACCGGGCATGACGCTGGCAAAGCGGGCGGTTCTGCGTCAACTTCTTGGTGTGCCGGTTGCCCCTTGTGGTTTATAGTTTTCCGGAAGTGCTCTGTGCCCTCTGTGTCCCTGCGGTGAAAACGCTTGGTAACTGACGAGGAAATCGACAAGGCGGTGGCGATTCTGCGCGCCGGCGGACTGGTCGCGTTTCCGACCGAGACCGTGTACGGACTCGGCGCGGACGCGTCCAACCCGGCCGCGGTACGGAAGGTCTTCGCCGCCAAGGGCCGGCCCCCGGAGCACCCCTTAATCGTGCATCTGGCGGCGATGAGCGCTCTCAAGCGCTGGGCGCGCGAGGTTCCCCGCGCCGCCTGGCTGCTCGCGGAGCGTTTCTGGCCGGGCCCGCTTACCATGATCCTCAAGCGGGCGCCGCATGTGCCGGACGTGGTGACCGGCGGGCAGGACGCGGTGGGCCTGCGCGTGCCGTCGCATCCGGTGGCGCAGCGCCTGCTGCATGCGTTCGACGGGGGCATCGTCGCGCCCTCGGCCAACCGTTTCGGTCGTCTGTCGCCCACGACCGCGCAACACGTGCGCGAGGAACTGGGCGATGCGGTGGATCTCGTTCTCGACGGCGGTCCGTGCACGGTGGGAATCGAGTCCACGATCGTCGATCTTTCCGGGGACCGGCCCGCGGTGCTGCGTCCCGGCCATGTCACCGCCAGGCAGATCGAGGACACGCTTCTCACTCCGCTCGTCGCGCCGGCCGCGGGCGCGCCGCGTGCGCCGGGCACGCTGGCATCGCATTACGCTCCGCGCACGCCGTTGCGGCTGGTCGGCGCGGACGAGCTGGAGACGTTTCTGCGCAAAGAGGCTGCCGGAATCCCCGCCGCGGTGCTCGCGCGGCGCAGCCGCCCGCGCGATACGCGGGCGGTGCTGTGGCAGGTCGCGCCCGAGACGCCGGAGGAATACGCGCAGCAGCTTTACGCGCTGCTGCGCCGGATCGACGGCGCCGGCTGCAAGCTGATCGTCGTCGAATCGCCGCCCGAGCTTCCGGAGTGGCTCGCGGTGCGCGACCGGCTGCACCGCGCCGCCGCGCCGCAGGCCGGCATGGAGCCTGTCGCAGAGGCGGCGACCTGAGGCGCGCTGCGTCCGACCTGTGCGACCCGCGTTGCGCCTGGCGATCTTGCGCTTACTGCGCCGCCACGCGCAGGCTGTCCGGCTTCATCGCGCCGGAAGTCGCCGCGAGGTGCTCCAGCGCGGCGACCACACCCGACTTCCGGATCGGTACCCCGGTCAGCGTAAGCCCCATCTCCACGCCGCACAGCGTGCCCGCGAGCATGAGCTCGTTGAAGTGCCCGAGGTGGCCGATGCGGAACACCCTGCCGGCGAGTTTTCCGAGACCGGTGCCGAGCGACATGTCGAAGCGTTCGAGGACCATCTCGCGCACCAGGTCGGCGTCGTGGCCCTGCGGCAGCAGCACCGCGGTGAGCGAGTTGCTGTATTCCTCCGGGTTGGCGCACAGGATCTCGAGCCCCCATGCGCGCACCGCGCGCCGCGTCGCCTCGGCGAGCCGCGCGTGACGGGCGAAGACATTCTCCAGTCCCTCCTCCATCAGCATCGCGATCGCCTCGCGCAGCCCGAAGAGCAGGTTGGTGGCCGGCGTGTACGGGAAGAAGCCGCTGCGGTTGGCGCCGAGCATCTCGTCCCAGCTCCAGTAGCTGCGCGGCAGCTTCGCGCTCCTCGACGCCGCAAGCGCCCTTTCGCCGATGGCGTTGAACGACAGCCCGGGCGGCAGCATCAGGCCTTTCTGCGACCCGGCCACGGTGACGTCCACTCCCCATTCGTCGTGGCGATAATCGATCGAGGCGAGCGAGGAGATCGTGTCCACCATCAGCAGCGCCGGGTGCGCGGCGCGGTCGATCGCCTGGCGCACCTCCGGGATCCGGCTCGCCACGCCGGTGGAGGTCTCGTTGTGCACCACGCACACCGCCTTGATCGCGTGTCCGCGGTCCTCGGCGAGCCTCGCTTCCACTGCCGCCGGATCGACGCCGTGGCGCCAGTCGCCGGGAAGGAACTCCACCTGCAGTCCGAACCGGGTCGCGAGCTTCATCCACAGCACGGCGAACTGTCCGGTCTCGCACATCAGCACGCGGTCCGCGGGCGACAGCGTGTTCACCAGCGCCGCTTCCCAGGCGCCGGTGCCGGAAGCGGGATAGATGACGACTGGCTGGCGGGTGCGCAGAATCTGCTGCATGCCGGCCAGCACTTCCCGCCCGAGCGCCGCGAAATCTGGGCCGCGATGGTCGATGGTCGGACGGTCGATCGCGCGCAGCACGCGGTCGGGCACGTTGGTCGGACCGGGGATCTGCAGGAAATGGCGTCCGCCGCGGTGGGACATGGGATGTCTCCTCGAAGATCCGGCGCGCCCGGGGGCTTGCGGGCGCGCCGACAATTTTGTATTTTGTATGCAAAATGCAGTTCCGGCAAGCGCCGATGAACGATCCCCGCCTTCCTGCATTGTCTATCACCCCGAGGCTGCTTCACGACGAGGTCGCCGAGCGGCTGCGCGAGCTCATCGTCCGCGGCGAGCTTGCGCCCGGCGCCCGCCTCAACGAGCGCCTGGTCTGCGAGCGCTTCGGCATTTCCCGCACCCCGCTGCGCGAGGCGCTCAAGCGGCTGGCGAGCCAGGGGCTGGTGGAGCTGCTGCCCAACCGCGGCGCGATCGTGGCGCCGCTCGATGTGGCGAAGATCAGGGACATGCTCGAAGTCATGGCACTGCTGGAAGCGCAGGCTGCGGAGCAGGCGTGCCGCAACGCAAGCGACGAGGATCTGTCGGCGCTGCGCGCGCAGCACGAAGAGATGCTGCGTTGCTTCCGGCGCCGCGATCTCGCCGCCTATTTCGCCGCTAATCAGCGCATTCACCTGAAGCTCGTCGAGCTGTCCGGCAACCGCACGCTCGCCGAGATCTACGCCACGCTCAACGCCAATGTGCAGAGGGTGCGCTACCAGGCGAACCTGTCGCGCGCCCGCTGGCAGGCGGCGATGGCCGAGCACGAGCAGCTGATGCGGGCGCTGGAACGCCGCGACGCGCGCAAAGCGCGGGCGATCGTGCGCGACCATCTGGCCGCCAAGGTCGCGGTGGTGCTGGAAGCGCTGTCGAGCGCCCGCCGGGCGCACGCCGCGTGAACACGCCCGTCTCCCCGCCCCGCCGCCCGGCCGCGCATCCCCTGGCCGAAAAGCTGCGCGCCCACGTCGACGGCGAAGTGCTGTTCGACGCTTTCTCGCGCGGGCGCTACAGCACCGATGCGTCCATCTACCAGATCGATCCGGTCGGCGTGGTCGTGCCGCGCACCGAGGACGCCGCGCTTGCCGCGCTGCAGCTCGCGGTGGAGGAAGGCGTGCCGATCCTGCCGCGGGGGGCCGGCACTTCGCAATGCGGGCAGAGCGTCGGCGCCGCGCTGGTGGTCGACTGCTCGAAGCACCTCGACCGCATCGTCTCGCTCGACCTCGACCGGCGCGAGGTCACGGTGCAGCCCGGCCTGGTCCTGGACCGCCTCAACGCGCAACTGCGCTCCCACGGGCTCTGGTTCCCGGTCGACGTGTCGACTTCCGCGCAGGCGACGCTCGGCGGCATGGCCGGCAACAACTCCTGCGGCGCGCGCTCGATCCGCTACGGCAACATGGTGCACAACGTGCACGCGATCGACGCCTTGCTGCCCAGCGGCGAGCCGATGCGCTTCGGGCCGTCGGAGGAGCTGGCGCAGGGCTCGGCGGCGTATCGCGAGCTGGCGGTGCAGATCCACGCGATCGCCGCGCGCGAGGCGGCGGAGATCGAGGCGCGCTGGCCCAAGGTCCTGCGCCGGGTACAGGGCTACAACCTCGACATGGTGTCGCCGGGCGCGGCGCACAACCTCGCACACCTGCTCGTGGGCTCCGAGGGCACGCTCGCCTTTTCCCGTCGGCTCACGCTAAAGCTGTCGCCGATTCCGCCGCACAAAGTGCTCGGCGTGGCGCATTTCCCGACCTTCTACCGTGCGATGGAATGTACGCAGCACATCGTCAAGCTCGACCCGGACGCGGTGGAGCTGGTTGACCGCACCATGATCGATCTCGCGCGCGGCAACGACGCGTTCCGCCCCGTGGTCGAGAAATTCATCCGCGGCGAGCCGGAAGCGATCCTGCTCGTCGAGTTTGCCGGCGAGGATCGGGACGCGCAGTCGGCGAAGCTGAAACGGCTGGCCGAGCTGATGGGCGACCTCGGGCTGCCGGGAGCCGTGGTCGAGATCACCGAGCCGAAGCTGCAACGCGAGGTGTGGGAGGTGCGCAAGGCCGGGCTCAACATCATGATGTCGATGAAAGGCGACGGAAAGCCGGTGTCGTTCATCGAGGACTGCGCGGTGCCGCTCGAGCACCTGGCGGAATACACCGAGCGGCTCAGCCACGTGTTCGCCAAGCACGGTGCCCACGGAACCTGGTACGCGCACGCCTCGGTGGGCACCCTGCACGTGCGCCCGGTGCTGGACATGCGCCGCGACGGCGCTCAGAAGATGCGTGCCATCGCGGAGGAGGCCTGCGCGCTGGTGCGCGAATTCAAGGGCGCGTATTCCGGCGAGCACGGCGACGGCCTGGTGCGCTCGGAGTGGATCGAACCGATCCTGGGCAGCAGGCTCGCCACCGCACTCGCCGAGGTCAAGCGCCTGTTCGATCCCAAGGGGCTGATGAACCCGGGCAAGATCGTCAACCCGCCGCGCATGGACGAGCGGCGGCTGTTCCGCTATAAGCCCGGCTACCGCGTCGAACCGATCACCACCGCGCTCGACTGGTCGGGTTGGGGGGGGCTCGGGCCGGCGGTCGAGATGTGCAACAACAACGGCCACTGCCGCAAGTTCGACGCCGGCACGATGTGCCCGTCGTACCGCGCGACCCGCGACGAGCAGCATCTGACTCGCGGCCGCGCCAACACGCTGCGGCTCGCGCTCTCCGGCCAGCTCGGTCCGGACGCGCTCACTTCCGACGCCATGCGCGAGACCATGGCGCTGTGCGTGAGCTGCAAGGGCTGCAAGCGCGAATGTCCCACCGGCGTGGACATGGCGCGCATGAAGATCGAGTTCCTCCATCATTACGTGAAGCGCCACGGACTCAGCGCACGCCAAAAGCTGATCGCCTACCTTCCCCGCTATGCCCCGACGCTGTCGCGGTTCGCGCGCCTAGTGAACCTCGGCGCGAGATTTCCGGGCGTCCGGCTGCTGCTGGAGAAGACGCTCGGACTGAGTCGCCGCCGTTCGCTGCCCAGGTGGGACGCGCATCCGTTCTGCGCACCGTCGGCGCCGTCGCCGGGGCGCGCGGCGGGCCGGGACGAAGTCGTCGTCTTCGCCGACACCTTCAACCGCTACTTCGAGCCGGAGAACCTGCGCGACGCGGTCGCGGTGCTGCGTGCCGCGGGCTATGCGGTCCAGGTCGCCGTACCCGCGGAAGGCGAGCGGCCGCTATGCTGCGGCAGGACTTTCCTCGCAGCGGGCCTGGTGGAGCAGGCGCGCGAGGAGGCCCGCCGCCTGCTCGATGCGTTGCGCGGGCACGTGCTGCGTGGCCGTGCTATCGTCGGGCTGGAGCCTTCGTGCCTGCTGACGTTGCGCGACGAGTACCTCGTGATGGGCCTGCCGAAGAGCGAGGTGGAACCGCTTTCGCGCCACGCCCTGCTGTTCGAGGAATTCCTATCCGGCGAGAAAAAGGTGGGCCGATTGCGGCTCGATTTCGCGGCGCTGGAAACCAAGGCCGTGCTGCACGGTCATTGTCACCAGAAGGCCTTCGACGCGATGCGCGCGGTGGAAGACACGCTCTCGCTCATTCCCGGCCTGAAGGTGGAAACCGTCGAATCGAGCTGTTGCGGCATGGCGGGCAGTTTCGGTTACGAAGAGGAACATTTCGAGGTGAGCATGAGGATGGGAGAAGCCGCGCTGCTGCCCCGCGTGCGGGCGGTGGAGGGCACGGCGATGGTGGTAGCGGACGGCACCAGCTGCCGGCAACAGATTCGCGACGGGGCCGGGCGCGAGGCGGTGCACGCGGTGCGCGTGCTGCGTCGTGCGCTGAAGAAGGACGCATCGGCTTGAACCCCCGGCTGCGGCAATTTCTGGTGTACTGGGTACCGCTCTTCGGCAACGTGTGCCTGGTCGCTTATCTCGTATGGCAACTCGGCTACGTGCCGCCGTTCGACCGTCACACCGGTTTCCAGCTGTTCTCTGTGCTGTACGCCGCCGGCGGCATCATCGTCGGGGTGTCGGGAGTCGCGGCATTCCTGCAAGCCACCTCGCGCGACAAGGGCCCGCGCGGCCTGTATGCGCTCTCGCTGCTCAACACGATCATCCCGACGGTGCTGGTGCTGGTGACGCTGAACCTGGCGTAATCGGGCGAGTCATGCGCGGCAAGATCGGATCGAAGTGGAAGTTCCACGGTGTGCGGGTCGTCAGGAGCACGGAACTTGACGGCAATACGCCGCAGACGCCGGGCATGAACCGCGCCGCGGCGATCACCCACGCGCGCGCCGGGGCGGAAAAGCTCTGGGCCGGGACGGTAGTGATCCATCCCAGGGCCAAGACCGGGGCGCATCACCACGGTCCGGTGGAAAGCGTGATTTACGTAGTGAGCGGAACGGCGCGCATGCGCTGGGGCGAGCGGCTCGAATTCGTCGCCGAAGCCGGCCCCGGCGACTTCATCTACGTCCCGCCTTACGTTCCCCACCAGGAGATCAACGCCTCCGACACCGAGCCGCTGTCCTGCGTGCTCTGCCGCAGCGGCCAGGAGCCGGTGGTGGTGAACCTCGACATCCCCGCTGCCGAACAGCCGGAAGAAGTGCGCTGGGTGGACGACATCCATCCCGACCCGGCGACCGTTCGCCGCAGCTGATGCTCACCAGGAAACCGCGTTAACCACCAAGAACGCCAAGAGCACCAAGAAAGACAATAAAGCTCATTTCCAGATTGCAGGTCTTAGTGTCCTTGGTGCCCTTGGTGGTTCGTTCTTCTCCTTAGTGAATCTCGGGCTCCGCGGTAGGCGCGGTGCCTTCGAGGAAATCGAAGTCGCAGCCTTCGTTGGCCTGCCGGATGTGCTCCGAGAAGAACTTGCCGTAGCCGCGCTCGAACTTGCGCGCCCTGGGCTTCCACGCGGCACGGCGCCTGGCAAGCTCTTCGTCGCTGACCTTGAGAGTGAGTTTACGGCCGGGCACGTCGAGCTCGATGATGTCGCCGGTTTTCGCGAGCGCGAGCGGTCCGCCCACCCAGGATTCCGGCGCCACGTGCAGCACGCAGGTGCCGTAACTGGTGCCGCTCATGCGCGCGTCGGAGATGCGCACCATGTCGCGCACACCCTGCTTGAGCAGCTTCTTCGGAATCGGCAGCATGCCCCACTCCGGCATTCCCGGTCCGCCCAGCGGGCCGGCATTTCTCAGCACCAGCACCGAATCGGCGTCGACGTCGAGGTTCGGGTCGTCCAGGCGCGTGGCCATGTCGTTGTAATCCTCGAACACCATCGCGCGGCCGGCGTGCTTGAGCAGCTTCGGATCCGCGGCGGTGGACTTGATCACCGCGCCGTCGGGAGCGAGATTGCCGCGCAGCACCACCAGCCCGCCCTCCGGCTGCATCGGGTTGTCCGGCGTGCGGATGACGTCGGGGTTGTGGATCCTGGCTCCGGCGATATTCTCGCCGAGCGTCTTGCCGGTGCAGGTAAGCGCGTCGACGTCGAGCAGCTTGCGCATGCCTTCCAGCATCCCGATCAGTCCCCCGGCATAGTAGAAGTCCTCCATCAGGTACTTGCCCGATGGGCGTATGTTGACGAGATAGGGGGCATTGCGGCCGATTTCCTCGAAGCGCTCGAGCGGAATGCGAATGCCGGCACGGCCGGCGAGCGCGATGACGTGGATCAGCGCGTTGGTCGAACCGCCCAGCGCCATCAGCACCTTGATCGCGTTGTCGAAGGATCGCTGCGTCAGGACGTCGCGCGGCTTGAGATCCTCCCAAACCATATCGACGATGCGGCGGCCGCTGTAAGCCGCCATGCGCCTGTGGTTGGAGTCCGGCGCGGGAATGGACGAAGCATTGGGCAGGCTGAAGCCCAGCACCTCGGCGATGCTGGTCATGGTCGAGGCCGTGCCCATGGTCATGCAGGTGCCGGGCGAGCGGGCGATGCCTTCCTCGATCTGTGCCCAGTCGCGCTCGGTGATGTTGCCGGCGCGCAGCTCATCCCAGTATTTCCACACGTCCGAGCCCGACCCCAGCGTCTTGCCCTGCCAGTTGCCGCGCAGCATCGGTCCCGCCGGCACGTAGATCGCGGGCAGGTTCATGCTGATCGCGCCCATCAACAGGCCGGGCGTAGTCTTGTCGCAGCCGCCCATGAGCACGCAGCCGTCCACCGGATAGGAGCGCAGCAGCTCCTCGGTCTCCATGGCGAGCAAGTTGCGATACATCATCGTGGTGGGCTTCTGGAATACTTCCGCGAGCGAAATGGCCGGCATCTCCAGCGGCACGCCGCCCGCCTGCCAGACGCCGCGCTTGACGTCTTCCGCGCGTTCCCGGAAGTGGGAGTGGCAGTGATTCACGTCGCTCCAGGTATTGACGATGGCGATCAGCGGTTTTCCCTGGTAATCCTCACGGGTCCACCCCAACTGCAGCGCGCGCGAGCGATGGCCGAAGCTGCGCACATCCTGCGTCGAGAACCAGCGCCGGCTGCGCAATGCGTCGGGACTCTTTCTCTTGTTCATGACTGTCCTCGGGTGCGAAATGCAAAGGCTCGAAGGGCTGGCAGCGTACAACAGACGCTTCGCGCTTGGCAAAAGCGGACAAGACGGCCCGGCGGCTTGCGCGCCGGGCCTGGGAACCGTGGAGAAACGGCAGGGAGGTGTTTAGTTCACCGGGATCTGTTTTGAGCGGACTGCGGCCCGTTCCGCCGGCTGCGTTCCTTCTTCAGGCCGAGGATTCGCCGGATTGTGATGTCTGCTCCACGCCCCTGGCGAGCCGCTCCCGCAGTTCGGCTTCCGCCTGATACCAGTCGTCCTCGGGGGAGCCGCCCACGAACCCGCGGGCCTCGGCGCGATAGTAAGCGGCGACCGCAATCATCTTTTCGCGTTCGCTCGCGGTCAGCATCGTCGGCGCCGCCTCTTTCTGCTCGGCCTTTGCCAGCTCGGCTTCGATCCGTGCGCGGCTTTCCCGCTCCCGCCCGCTATGTAGTATTCGCTTGCTTCCCTCGGTTACACTCATCTCGCCCTCCTGTGCGGCAATTCCTCATTGTAGTAATGACACTGGCCCGTTCACCTCGACAGGACCAGCAGCATGCGTGATCAAGAGTATCCGGCTGAAAACGCCCGGCGCTTGACGCAGGTCAAGCGCGCGTACCGCGGCCCTATGCCGGCGCCGGAGCTCGCGTACCGGGCAATATTTCACCGGAATTGATCTTGCGCAACTCGTCGCCGCCGCGGAGGGTGGAACATTTGCGCATGGCCATTTACTTCGATTCGCGCCTCGATGCGGCGCGCAGGCTTGCCGCGGCGCTTGTCAAATACCGCGGGCAGAATCCGCTCGTGCTGGCGATTCCCCGTGGCGCCATCGGCATGGGCGCGGCGCTCGCGGACGCGCTGGACGGGGAGCTCGACGTCGTCCTGGTGCGCAAGCTGCGTGCTCCGTCCAACCCCGAGTTCGCGGTCGGTGCGATCGACGAGACCGGGTGGGCTTATATCTCCGACCACGCTGCCCGCGCCGGCGCAAATGCCGCGTATCTGGAAAACGAGAAACGCGATCAGCTCGCCACGCTGCGCCAACGGCGTGCACAGTACACTCCGGCCCGGCCGCCCATCGATCCCAAGGGCCGGGTCGCGATCGTGGTGGACGATGGGCTCGCGACCGGCGCGACCATGATCGCCGCGCTGCATGCCACCCGCGCAAAGCAGCCGGCGCGCCTGGTTTGCGCGGTCCCCGTCGCCGCGCCCGACAGTCTGGAACGCGTCAGACCCTACGCCGACGAGTCGGTGTGCCTGGATGCTCCGGCCGAGTTTTACGCGGTCGCGCAGTTCTACCGGGAATTTTCCCAGGTCGAGGACTCCGAAGTGATCGCAGCGCTGGCGCAGCACGCGAAAAAGCGCGAAAGGACGCAGTCATGACCGCCCGATCGGCGGAAGCCGCGGTTTCGGTGCCGGCCGGGAAGGCGGCGCTCGAGGGCATGCTCGAAGTGCCCGCCAACCCGCTCGGGATCGTCGTTTTCTCACATGGAAGCGGTTCCGGCCGCCACTCGCCGCGCAATCAGTTCGTCGCAGCCGAACTGCGCAAGGCCCGCATCGGCACCCTGCTGCTGGACCTGTTGACCAGCATCGAAGACCGACGCTACGAAACCCGCTTCGACATCGAGCTGCTCACCGAGCGACTCGGCCATGCGGTGCGCTTCGTGCGTAGCCACGCGATTACGCGCGCGCTCCCGGTCGGCCTGTTCGGCGCCAGCACCGGCGCGGCCTCCGCGCTGCGGGTCGCGGCGGCGACGCCGGAGGACATCGCTGCCGTGGTCTCGCGCGGCGGCCGTCCGGACCTCGGCGGAGGCAAGGCGCTCGCGCGGGTGAAGGCGCCGACGCTGCTCATCGTGGGCGGGGAGGACTACGGCGTGATCGAACTCAACGAGCAGGCGCGCGACGCGCTCGCCGGCTGCGAGCGCGAGCTTGCGATCGTTCCGGGCGCGACGCATCTGTTCGAGGAGCCCGGCGCCCTGGAGCAGGTTTCCCGTCTCGCGGCTGGATGGTTCGCCCGCCATCTGACCCCGATCCAGAGCCGACTCGACGGCACGCAGCGGTGATCGGTGTCGATCCGGCATCGGGGAATCGCGTGGCATCGCTTTGGCACCTTCCTCTACCGGCACGGCGAGCACTTCTATAATTTCCGCGGCCTGCGGCGATACAAGGAGAAATTCGATCCGGTCTGGACCCCGCTCTACCTCGCCTCGCCGGGCGGTGTCGCGCTGCCGGCCATCCTCATCGACGTCGCCGCTCTCATCGCCGGCGGCCTGGCCGGGATCGTGCTGAAGCAGGCCCGGGCGACGGAGCATCCCCGATGAAACGACTGTTGAATCCCTTCGTCGTCGTCATGAGCGCGATACTGGCCGTGGGCTATGGTTATCTCGCCTGGCGCCTGACCGCCGGCACCGTTGCGCGGCTTGCGCTCGCGGCGCCGTTTCTGATGATCTGGATCGTGCCGGTCGTGTACTGGGTCGGCGACCGCGAGAACAAAGGCTGGGTCGACGAGTCCGTGCACTTCCTGAGTTATCTGTGCATGGGCTGGCTGAACTTTCTGATCGTGCTGTGCGCCGCCCGCGACGGTCTGCTGCTGACGAGCGCGCTGCTGCCCGCCTATCCCGGCATCCACGCGTTTCTGCGCGACTCCGGCGCGACCTGGGTGTTCATCGGTTCGGTTGCCGCTCTGGGAGCGGGCGCGCTAGCGGCGCTGCGCGGCCCGCACGTGCGCCGCGTGGATGTCGCGATCGAAGGACTCGATGCCGATCTGGACGGCCTGCGCATCGTGCAGATCAGCGATCTTCACGTCGGGCCGACGATCCGCGCCGCGTATGTGCGGCGCGTCGTGCGCATGGCAAATGCGCTCGTGCCCGACCTCGTCGCCTTGACCGGGGACCTCGTCGATGGATCCGTCGCGCGCCTCGCGCCCCAAGTCGCGCCGCTGGCCGAGTTGATACCTGCCGGGCGGGTCTTTCTCGTACTCGGCAACCATGAGTACTACTCGGGCGCCGCGCCCTGGATCTCGCATTTCGAGACCCTCGGCCTGCGCGTTCTTCTCAACGAGCACGCTATCATCCCCGTAGGCGGCTCACGCCTGGTGGTCGGTGGCGTCCTGGATCCGGCCGCGCAGTTGTCCGACCCGGCACAGGCGCCGCGTCCCGACCTTGCCGTCGCGCCGGATGCGGGTCGCGCCTTCCGCCTGCTGTTGGCCCACAACCCGAAGCTGGCGCCGCTGGCGGAAAAGGCCGGCTTCGATCTGCAGCTCTCGGGGCACACGCACGCCGGGCAGTTCTTTCCGTGGACGCTTGCCGTCCATCTGCTGCACGCACCGCACGTCGCCGGGCTTTCGCGCCGCGGCCGCATGTGGGTGTACGTAAGCGCCGGCACGGGCACATGGGGGCCGCCGGTGCGGTTCGGGACCGAGCCGGAACTGACCCTGCTGCGCCTGCTGCGCAGCGACGCGAATGCGGCCGGCATGCGCCCGTCGATTCCGGCATGATCGATTGCGTGCGTTGCTCGCGCGATCGGGGCCCGCTTCCGGGTCGCTGACAGAAAACAGGCGAGCCGATGCAGCGCGGCTAGCCCGGCACCCGGACCGCCACGTAGATCAGGTTGCCCGCGCGCAGCACGAGGAGCGCCACCGTGCCGCCCGGATCGACCTCGGCGAGCGCCTTGTTGAAGTCCGCGACGCGGTCCACTTTCCCGGCGTTGATCGCCACGATTACGTCGCCGCGCCGAATGCCCGCCTTGAGCGCCGGCCCGCGCGCGCTGCGCACCAGGAGCCCGCCGTCGGTCTGGAGCACTTCGCGCTCGTCCGGTGTGAGTTCGCTCAACACCAGGATGATGAACCCTGAGCCCAGGCTGCGCGCCTGGTATTCGCGCGGCCCCGGCGGGTAGAAGCGGCGGAAGAACTCTATATCGGATCATCCGGCGAAAGCCCCGGGATCTCCGGTTCGATGTCGAGACCGCGGACGGTTCGCGCCGTGCTGACGTTCACCACCGTCGCGCCCTCGCGCTTCACGAGCGAGACGAAGTCGGGGATGACTTGGTTCGTGGCCGCCGCGGCCTGTTGGGCGACAGGCCAGTTCGCCGCCTGCGGCGAGCAAGCAGCGAGAAGAAGGAAAAACAGGGCAAGGGATCGCGGAATCATGCCGGTCGGTATTCGAAGAAGGCGCGGTCGCGCAGCGCCCGCAAACATCGGGGTTCCCGTCCGGCTCAAGGGTGGTGCTTGCCCACGCTGACCCGCTTCGCCTGCGGACCTTCGCCTGCCATCTCCTCGATGAACTGCACCTCCACTCCGGGCGCGAGGCGGTCGAAATCCGGGTGCACGACGTTGTCGCCGCTGAAATACAGCTCCCGGCCGTCTGCCGTTTCGATGAAGCCGTAGCCCTCGTCGCGGAAAATTCGTGCGACCTTCCCGTGCTGCGCCACCTCGTGGGCCTTCACGTCCCCCCGCATCTCGCGAACGACTTCCTCGAGCTGGCGCTTCACGGCGTCGAACGCGTCGCGCAATGCGACATAGACGTCCTCGTCGTGGTCGCGGTTGGCAATGACCTCTCTGCCCGGAACGCGTGCGTCGACCCGGACGCGGAAGTGACGTCCCTGCTGCGGGTGCTTGCCGAGCTCCTCGACGGTTACGCGGCAGCTCGTGATACGCGGATGGAATTCCTCGAGCTTGGCCGCCTTTTCCCGGATATGCGCTTCGAGGGCTTCGGAGTGCGGCATGTCGCGGACGGTTATCTGGAGTGGGACTTGCATGGGTTATCGCCTTGTGCGCGGCGCAATGCCGCAAATTCGATCACTGGCACACAATAGCGCCCGACACCGGGGGCCGTTTGATCTTGCTCAAGCCGACGCAATTTGCGCCGGCCGGATGCGGTCACGGGCCTCGCGCTCCGGGACGCGCACGCCCGGATCCGCGCCGGGTCCCGGTCATGGCCCGATGATTGCGCCCACCGGCTCGGCCAGCGCGGATACCAAGGCGGCGCCGAAGAGAAAGCGCTTGCTCCGCAGGGTGACGGCCGGCACGGCCATCGCAAACGAACTTGACGAGGGTCAAACTGCGGCGGCCAAAGCGCCGGAGAATGAGCCGCTGTAACGACAGAGAGACATATGCCCGCGCTTGCAGAAGACCTCATCAGCGCACGCCAAGCCGTTGCTCGCGTGCTGGACGAACTGGCGCTGCGCGCGTTCGTCTATACCGTGGAAGAAAAGGAAGGCGGGTGGGTGCTGAGCGTCGAGTGCGCGGCGGAAGAAGGCTGGCAGGTGGTCGCGCTGCCGGTGCAGGCCGCCGAGCTGCGCGCGAGTCTTCGCGACGCGGGCGTGCGCGCCAGGTTGTGCGCAGAGTGGGGTCCGCGCCTGGCCGCGTGCGCCAGGCGCGGACCCGCGACTTGGGAACATTTCGAACACGGGGCGGATGTCGGCGTGCGCGGCTTCGGCGCCAGCAAAGCCGAGGCGTTCGAGCAGGCGGCGCTGGCGTTGACGGCGGTCGTGACCGATCCCGGCCTGGTTGAGCCGCGCGAGCGCGTCGCGGTCGAGTGCAAGGCCCCGGACGACGAGCTGCTCTTTGCGGAGTGGCTGAACGCGCTCGTCTACGAGATGTCCGCTCGCAAGATGCTGTTTTCGCGATTTGCGGTGCGGCTCGATGACGGCCGGCTCACCGGCGAGGCCTGGGGGGAGCGTGTGGATGTCCCGCGGCATCATCCGGCGGTGGAAGTCAAGGGCGCCACCTACACCGCGCTGCGCGTGGCGCGCGGAAACGGGCGCTGGGTGGCGCAGACGGTAGTGGACGTGTAGGGATGGACCTGAATCTTCTCAAGCGTCGATCGGAGTACGAGTGGGAGATCCCGCAGCAGGGCGCGATGCGCGTCCCGGCGGTGATCTACGCGAGCGAAGCGCTGATGCGCGACATGGACCACAAGGTCTACGAGCAGGCGCTCAACGTCGCAACGCTGCCCGGCATCGTCAAGGCATCCTATGCCATGCCGGACGCGCACTGGGGCTACGGTTTTCCCATCGGCGGCGTGGCCGCATTCGACCCGGACGAAGGCGGGGTGATATCGGCGGGCGGGGTGGGATTCGACATCTCCTGCGGCGTGCGCTGCCTGCACACCGGCTTGCGGCGCGCCGACATCGTGAATGTGCAAAAGGAGCTTGCCGAGATGCTCTACTACCGCGTCCCGGCGGGGGTAGGAAGCACCGGCTCGATCCATCTCAGTAACGAGGAAATGGATGCGATGCTCACCGGCGGCGCCGCATGGGCGGTGGATCGCGGCTGGGGCGTGCCCGAAGACCTCGAGCGGATCGAGGAGCACGGCCGGATGCCGCACGCCAAGCCCAGCAACGTTTCCCAGCTGGCGAAGAAACGCCAGCGCGACGAAATGGGTACGCTCGGCAGCGGCAACCACTATCTCGAGGTGCAGGAAGTGACCAAGGCCTATGACGAGAGCATCGCCGGGATCTTCGGTCTCGGCGAGGGCGATATCGTGGTGATGATCCACTGCGGCTCGCGCGGCCTCGGACACCAGATCGGCACCGAGTTCCTGAAGCAGATGGCGATCGCGGCCGGCCGCTTCGGTATCAGCCTGCCCGACCGGGAGCTTGCGTGCGCGCCGATCCATTCCGAGGTCGGACAGGACTATCTCGGCGCGATGCGCGCCGCGATCAACTGCGCGCTCGCCAACCGCCAGATCCTGACCGACCTGGTGCGAAAAGTGTTTCGCGATATCCTGCCGCAGGCGCGGCTGCCGCTCCTCTACGACGTCTCGCACAACACCTGCAAGGTCGAGGAGCACCGCCTCGACGGCGGCACGCGCAAGCTCTTCGTCCACCGCAAAGGCGCGACGCGCGCCTTCGGCCCGGGACATCCGGATGTGCCGGAAGCGCTGCGCGAGGCGGGCCAGCCGGTGCTCATCGGCGGCTCGATGGGCACCGGCTCGTACGTGCTCGCCGGGACCAGGCAATCCGAGGCGCTCGCGTTCAGCTCGGCCTGCCATGGCGCCGGCCGCGCAATGAGCCGCCACCAGGCGCTGCGCACCTGGAAGGGGCGGCAGGTCGTGGATCAGCTCGCCGAGCGCGGCATCCTCATCAAGAGTCCCTCGATGCGCGGCGTTGCCGAGGAGGCGCCGGAAGCCTACAAGGACGTCTCGTCGGTGGTGGACGCGGCCGACGCCGCCGGCCTCGCGCGCAAGGTGGCGCGCCTCGAGCCGCTGATCTGCATCAAGGGCTAGCGCGCGGCCGCACGCTCGTCGACCGGCTCCTCTCTCCCGCTCGCGCGGATGTCGGCTTACTTGGTTGAACGTGGCTTGCGACCCAGGCGCTTCTCGATCTCCAGCACGTGCAGCGTCGTCCTGAGCACGGCGTCCGGATTCAGGCTCATCGAATCGATCCCGAGCCGAACCAGATACTCGGCGATCTCCGGATAGTCGGAAGGCGCCTGGCCGCAAATGCCCGCATGCCGCTTGTTTCGCTTCGCGCCCTCCACCGCGAGCCGGAGCATCTCGAGCATCCCCGGGTCGCGCTCGTCGTAGTCGAAGGCGACGATCTCCGAGTCGCGGTCCACGCCCAGCGTCAGCTGGGTAAGGTCGTTGGAGCCGATCGAGAAGCCGTCGAACACCTGTGCGAAGGCGTCGATCTGCACCACGTTGTTGGGGATCTCGCACATGACATAGATCTCCAGGCCGTCTTTTCCACGCTGGAGCCCGAGCCGGGCCATCGCCGCGAGCACCGCCTTGGCCTCCTCCACGCGGCGCACGAAGGGAAGCATGAGCCTGACGTTCACGAGCCCCATCTCTTCGCGCACCTTCTTCATCGCGGCGCACTCGAGGGCAAAGCCTTCCGCATAGGCGGGGTGGGCGTAGCGTGATGCGCCGCGAAATCCCAGCATGGGATTGGCTTCGGTCGGCTCGAAGGACTTGCCGCCGATCAGGCTGGCATACTCGTTGGTCTTGAAATCCGACATGCGCACCACGACCGGCTTGGGATAGAACGCCGCGGCAATCGTGCCGACACCCTCGGCCAGGCGCGCGACGAAGAAATCCGCAGCCGTCGCATGGTGGCGCGTGAGACGCTCGATGGTGGCGCGCTCGCCGGGATCGGCGACCTTTTCCGGGTGCAACAGCGCCATCGGGTGCACCTTGATGTACTCGTTGACGATGAATTCCATGCGCACCAGCCCGACTCCATCGTTGGGCAGAAAGCTCGTCTTGAAGGCAAGCTCCGGGTTGCCGAGGTTCACCATGATCTCGGTCGCCGGGCGCGGCATGCCCGCGAGGTCGGTGCGCTTGGCGGCGAACGGTACCGTTCCCCGGTACACCTTGCCTACGTCTCCCTCCGCGCAGGAAACCGTTACCTGCGCGCCGTCCGCCACGGCGGCGGTCGCGCCTTCCGCGCCGACCACCGCGGGAATGCCCAGCTCGCGCGCCACGATCGCGGCGTGGCAGGTGCGGCCGCCGCGATTGGTGACGATGGCCGCGGCGCTCTTCATGACCGGCTCCCAGTCGGGGGTCGTCGTGTCGGCGACGAGCACCTCCCCCGGCCGGAATTCCGCAAGATGGCTGGCGCCGGCCACGATGCGGACCTTGCCGCCGGCAATCTTCTCTCCGACGGCTCGCCCCCTGGCCAGGACATCGCCGCTGCCCTGGATCTCGAAGGTCTCCAGCACCTGGCCGCGACGCTGCGAAGCCACCGTCTCCGGCCGCGCCTGAACCAGATATAGCAGCCCATCGCCTCCATCCTTGGCCCACTCGATGTCCATCGGGCGCGCCTCTCCGGCCCTGGCGCTGTAATGCTCTTCGACCTGGATCGCGTGGTCGGCGAGTGTCAACACGTCGGCATCGCTTATGCAGAAGCGCTCCCGATCCGCCATCGGCGTAGGCACGCTGCGCGTGGCGTGGCGCGTGCCGCCTTCCGCGTAGACCATCTTCAGCTTCTTGCTGCCCAGAGCTCTTCGCAGCACGCTCCGGTGGCCTTGCTTGAAGGTGGGCTTGAAGACATAGAACTCGTCCGGGTCCACAGTGCCCTGCACGACGTTCTCGCCGATGCCCCAGGCGCCGGTGATGAACACTACGTCGCGGAATCCGGACTCCGTGTCGAGGGTGAATATCACACCCGCCGCGCCGAGGTCCGCGCGCACCATCTTCATCACGCCGATGGACAGCGCCACCTTGAAATGGTCGAAGCGCTGGTCGATCCGGTAGTGGATCGCGCGGTCGGTGAAAAGGCTGGCGAAGCAGCGCCGGCAAGCGTCCAGCAGCATCTCTTCTCCGCGGACGTTGAGGTAGGTCTCGTGCTGTCCGGCGAAGCTCGCCGTCGGCAAGTCTTCGGCGGTCGCCGACGAACGGACGGCCACGCTCAGCTCGGCGCCGTATTCGTCGCGCAGCGCCGCGTACGCTTGCAGGATCTCCGACTTCAGATCGGCGGGCAGGCCGGCACCGTAGACGATGTCGCGCGCCTGCGTCCCTCGCCGGGCAAGGTCCCGGACGTCCGCCGCATCCAGTCCTTCGAGCGCTTGGCGCAGCCTCGGTATGGCGCCAGATTGCTCGAGCGTGCGCCAATACGCCGCCGCCGTGACCGCGAACCCGTTGGGCACCCTGACGCCCGTCGGCGTCAGCGCCCGGTACATCTCTCCCAGCGAAGCGTTCTTGCCGCCCACCATACCGACGTCACCGATGCCGATTTCGGAGAAGAACCGGATGTATTCGTATCGGGCCGGCATGGTGGGCTCCTTGCACTGCTCTGTTCTCGAAGCCGCCCACTCATGGCGAGCGGATGGCATCGATTGTCCTGTCCTCGGGCAGCCGCGCGTCCGATGCGGCCCCGGCGCATCACGCCGCCGGAGGACGCTCGATGAGGCGACGGCATTGCCTGCGATCCGTCACCGGAAGTCTGCGGTACCTGCGCCGCGAGATCTTGACGGTGATCAAAGACGGCTGCCGCCGCCCGTGTCCCTAGGCAGAACGATCGGTCGACCGGCGTCCAGGAAAGCGCCGGCACGCAAGCGCAGCAGGATTGGCCTCAGGTATCGGCTTGCGGATTCCTGCCGGCCGAGGTCCGCGGGAGATACTTGCGAACCATCCATTTCCGGAGCTCCTCCAGGAACAGCATGGCGAGCGCGAACGGGGCGATCAACAGCCATACCGAGTCGGCCACCGGTGCCGTGCCGAGCACGAAATTGATCCATGGCGTGTAATTGACGAGCAGCAGCAGCGCGGCCTCCAGGCCGATGCCGGCGAGGATCAGCCGGTTACCCGATACGCCGGTGGCGAACACCGAGCGCGTGACGCTTCGGCACAGGAAGACGTTCACGATCTGCATCACGATGATCGCGCTCAGGCAGGCCGTGGTCGCCTGCAGGTACAGCGGATCATCGGATGCCGGATGCTCGCCAACCGTCCAGCCTGCTCCGTGTAATACGAAGAAGAATGCCGCCATCGCGGCGGCGGCCTCGATCGAGCCCAGGTACAGGTAGGCGCGCAGCATCAGGCGCGGGTTCATGAGCCGTTCGTCCTTGGGTCGCGGAGGCCGGCGCATGACTCCCGGCGCGGGCCGCTCGGCACCGAGGCCGAGCGCGGTCAGCGAGTCGGTGCCCATGTCGATCGCCAGCGCCTGGATCGGCGTCAATGCCAATGGAATCCTGAACAGGGCGAAGCCAAGGTACGGGACCAGCTCGGCAACGTTGTGGACCAGCACGTAGGTGAGGAACTTGCGGATGTTTTCGTAGATCGCCCTGCCTTCCTCGATGGCGCTGACGATGCGGGCGAAATTGTCGTCGAGCAGGACCATGTCCGCCGCCGCCTGAGCCACGTCGGTGCCGGCGATTCCCATGGCGATGCCGATGTGCGCGCTGCGCAGCGCGGGCGCATCGTTCACGCCGTCGCCGGTTACGGCGACGATTTCCTTTTTGCGCTTCAGGGCTTCCACGATGCGTAACTTCTGGTCGGCGCTGACCCGGGCAAAGACGATTTCGGGGGCATCGAGCGCCAGCATCAGCATGGTGTCCGAGAGGTTGCGCAGCGCTTCGCCCGTGATCACGACCGGCGCGCCGGAGTGCACGAGACCGATTTCCCGCGCGATCGCCAGCGCGGTGCGCGGGTGGTCGCCGGTGACCATGATCACCTTGATGCCGGCCTCGCGGCAGGTACGGATCGCTTGCGGGACTTCGGGCCGGGGCGGATCCTCCAGCCCGACCAGCCCCGTGAACACGAGATCGCGTTCCAGGTTTTCGCTTTTCGATCCGGGCTCCACGAGCCGGTACGCGAACGCGAGCACGCGCATACCCTGCGCCGCCATGGCTTCCTGGGCGGCGACAATCCGGGTCCGCAGTCCGGCATCGAGGGGCCGGATGTCTCCGCTCACCAGGACCTTGTCGCACAAGGGCAGGACGGATTCGAGCGCGCCCTTGCAGTGCAGCGTCGGGCCCTCGGGCAAGGCGTGTACCGTGGACACGCGCATGCGATCGGCGTCGAAGGGTACTTCGTCGAGCCGCTGGTACGCGGGCTGCGGCGGCAGGGCGCGGCGCGCCATCTCGACCAGCGCGACTTCCATCGGATCGCCGATCAGAGCGCTCGCGCCCCGCGCCTCGGTTTCCTTGAGGTCGTGGCAAAGATATGCAGCCAGGAAGAACGGCCGATGAAGTGCCACCCGCTGCCGGTCCTTCTCTGCGTCGCCCGGAGAGTGAAGCGCGTCGCCCAGGAAGAGCTGTTTCACGCTCATCCGGTTCTGCGTCAAGGTGCCGGTCTTGTCGGTGCAGATCACGGTCGTGGAGCCCAGCGCCTCGACGGAAGGCAGATAGCGGATCAGCACCCGGCGCCTGGCCATGCGCTGGGTGGCGAGCACCAGGGACAGCGTGAGCGTGGGCAACAAGCCCTCCGGCACCATCGCGACCATCACGCCGATCGCGAAGATGAAGTCCTGCCAGAAGGAGACCTGTAGCAGTTGACCGATCGCAAAGAACAGGAGTCCGATCAGGACGGCGAGCAAAGCGATCAGCTTGCTCAACCGGCCCAGCTCCCGCCGCAGCGGGGAAACTTCTTCGCCCGCCGTCTGCGCCAGATGCGCGATCTTGCCGAATTCGGTGTGCGTTCCGGTGCTGAAGACGACGGCTTTGGCCTGGCCGGAAACCATCGAAGTGCCGGCGAGCACGATGTTCCGGCTGCGAAGCAGGTCGCTGGCGTCGGAAGCGCCAGGTTCCCGCGGCTGCGCGAGCGATTCGCCGGTCACCGCCGCATTGTTGACGCGCACGCCGAATGCTTCGATCAGCCTGCAGTCCGCGGGAATGTTGTCGCCCTGCTCGAGCAGGACCACGTCTCCCGGCACCAGATGCTCCGCCGCCACCTGGACGACCTTGCGGTCGCGCAACGCCTTGACCCGTTGCGGCAGCAACCGGCGCAATGCGGCCAGCGTGCGCTCGACGCGGTACTCCTGCCAGAAGGAGAATACGCCGCTCACCAGGATCACGACCACGATGGCATAGCCGATCTTCGCCATTCCCTGGCCCGGCGTGCTGCGCTCGGCCAGAAATGCGAGCGCGGCCGCCGTCCACAGAATCAGGGGAAACAACTGGACGAACTCGGCGAGAAAGCGCAGCCACAGCGGCCGGCGCGCGACTTCCTCCACCAGATTGGGGCCGAATTCCTGCAGGCGGCGTTGTGCTTCGAGCGACGACAGGCCCTCGGGAGCGCTGCGCACGCTCGCAATCGCTTCGTGAACCGGAAGTACGTGAATCCTCATGGTGAACGACGGCGCTCGGGCATCTCGCCGCGACGGCTGGCTTGTCCACGCCTTCCCGACCGCTCGCCCACATATTGCGCGGCAGCGGCCCGATCTCCACGACGCGTGTGCAATCCGTGTTGCATGATCATATCCGAGCTTGCGGGCGCGTCAGCGCAGTAATGGCACATGGCCCCAATTTGTAGAACCAAATACGAAACCGGTATTTGATCCAGGCCAAGAACGGCGCCACAGGCGGCCCGCATAAAATTGCCTTTGTCGTCTTCCAAGCCTCGAGACCGCCATGGCGCTTCTGACCATCGTGCTGCTGATTCTGTTGAACGGCGTGTTCGCCATGTCCGAGATGGCCGTGATTGCCTCGCGGCGTGCCCGATTGCGCGAGCGGGTGCACGCGGGCGACCGCCGCGCGGCGGCGGCGCTCGAGCTGCACAATGCGCCGAACGTATTCCTGTCGACGATTCAGGTCGGCATCACGCTGATCGGCGTGCTGCTCGGGGCCGTGGGCGAGCGCGTGCTCGCGACCGATGCCGCAAGCTTGCTGGCGCGCGTGCCGGCGCTTGCGCCCTACCGCGATGCGCTTGCGCTCGGCCTGGTGGTGGTCGCCATCACTTACCTGTCGCTCGTCGTCGGTGAACTGGTGCCCAAGCGCCTGGCGCTCTATCACCCGGAGGCTATCGCCCGCGTGATCGCCCGCCCGATGCGGCTGCTCTCCAGGCTGACCTATCCCGCCGTGCAGCTGCTCAGCGCGTCCGTCGATATCTGCCTGCGGCTGCTGCGCGCCCGGCCGCCCGCCGAGCCGACGATCACCGAGGAAGAGATCCGGTCGATGATCGAGGAGGGCACGCGCGCCGGCGTGCTGCTCAAGGCCGAGCAGGACCTGCTCACCAACGTGATCCGCTTCGCCGACCGCAGCATCTCGCTGCTCATGACGCCGCACGGCGAGATCGTCTGGCTGGATCTGAACGACGCGCCAGAAGTCAACATGCGCAAGATCGCCGAGAGCCCGCACGGCCGGTTTCCGGTCGCACGGGAAAGCCTCGACCACGTCGTCGGGCTGGTGCAATCGAAAGACCTACTGACGCGCGTCCTGTGGGGCCAGCCGCTCGACATCGAAGCCGCGGTACGCCCGGTGCCATACGTCCCGGACAGCGCTTCGCCCCTCAACGTGCTGGAGATGTTTCGTACCACCCCGGAGCACATGGCGCTGGTCGTCGACGAGTACGGCGAAGTCAGAGGCCTGGTGACGCTGACCGGCATCCTCGAGGCCATCGTCGGCGCGCTGCCCGCGGCGGGCGCGCCGCCCGAGCCGAAAATCGTGCGGCGCGCGGACGGCTCATGGCTGATCGATGGCATGTTATCAGTGGTCGAGTTGAAGGAGACGCTCGGCATCGCCCGGCTGCCGGAGGAGGAGGAAGCGGGCTACGAGACGCTCGCCGGGTTCGTGCTCTCGCAGCTCGGCCGCATACCGCATATCGGCGACCACTTCGTATGGAACGACCTGCGCTTCGAGATCGTGGACATGGACGCCAACCGCATCGACCGCGTGCTGGTCGCGCCTCTGCCCCCAAGCGCCGGGGCGCCCGCCGAGTCCGTTCACGAGTGAGGGTTGGCCAGCGCAGCGGCCGCGGCAGCGAAATCCCGCCGCTCGGCCGAGATGCCCGACGGGCGACGAACGCGATGCGTGGCAGTCAGTTGCACATCGGCTGTTGCGGCTGGGCGCTGCCGCAGCGGCAATACTTCGCCACTTTCCCGGTTCTGGAAGTGCAGCAGACGTTCTATGAGCCGCCGCGGCTCGTCACGCTCGAGAAATGGCGGACCGCCTCGCCGCCCGGCTTCGAGTTCACTCTCAAGGCCTGGCAGCTCATTACTCACGAGCCCTTCAGTCCGACGTACCGCCGACTCAAGACCCCTGTTCCGGAGGCGAAGCGATCCAACTACGGTGCGTTTCGTCCCACCGACGAGGTGTACGCCGCCTGGCGCGCCACACTCGCCTGCGCGCGGGCGCTCAACGCGCGGATCATCGTCTTTCAGTGCCCCGCCGCGTTCGGCCCGACGGCGCAACACACCGGCAACTTGCGCCGGTTCTTCCTGTCGGCCGGGAAGGAGGCGGACGATCTCACTTTCGCCTGGGAGCCGCGCGGCGACTGGAACGACGCGCAAGTAAAGCAGGTGTGCGAGGAATTGGGACTCGTCCACGTCGTCGATCCTTTCGCGCGTAAAACCGTGACATCGGGCCTTCGCTACTACCGCCTGCACGGCATCGGCGGCTACCGCTACACGTACTCGGACACCGAGCTGGCCCGGCTCGCTACATGTTGTGACGGGGAGAGCTACGTGATGTTCAATAACTTTACGATGGCGCAGGATGCGCTGCGGTTCGCAGAGACCTGCCGCTGATGCGAGGCTTTGTCCATGGGATACCCAAAAGAAATTTCGCTTCACTCGCGCAGCCGTTCCGAGCTCATCAAGCTGGATGCGCACATCGAGAAAGTCGTTGCGGAGAGCGGAGTGAGAAACGGCGTGTGCCACATTTACGTGCCGCACACCACGGCCGGCGTGATCATCAACGAAGGCGCGGATCCCGCGGTGGCCGAAGACATCCTCGCCAGGCTGGAACAGCTGGTGCCGCGCGATGCCCGCTACACTCACGCCGAAGGCAATGCGGACAGCCACATCAAAGCAGCCCTCGTCGGTTGCTCGGCCACCGTGCTCGTCAAAGACGGGCGGCCCGCCTTGGGAACCTGGCAGTCGATTTTTTTTTGCGAGTTCGACGGCCCCAGGCGCCGGCAGCTATGGATCAAGGTGACGGAAGCTTAGGCTCGGGCCGCGGGCTCGCGGTGATGCGGGAATGCCGCAGCCTCCAATGCCCGCGCAACCTCGGGACCACAGCGCACCAGCCGCAGGCTGTATCCGCATGCGCGTTCCTTCAGATAACGCAGCAATTGGACCGCATTCGCATCGATGATGTTGATTCCCCGCAGTCGGACGTCGACGTGCTTCCACCAGATCCGAGGAATGCGATCGAAGCCTTGGACGCACTCGGCGACCGACTTCCGGTCCATCCGATCGTCGAAGGCGACTACCACGATGTCGCTGTCATCGTTCGTTTCGAGGCAAACAGACATAATTCGTCCCTCCTTGCGGACGCAGCGTTCTCGCCCGCCACGCATTGCCCGCCGCCGGCCGGGCCAGCGTCCAATCTACGCAGCTTTGCGGGGGTTGCCTTGAGCCAGATCAAAAGAGAGAACACCGGGCGCCCGGCAGGGAGGACAAGGCCCAAGGCGGCACACCACGGGGAAGCCGCGGTCCAATATCGGGCCGCGACGCATTTCGCGACATGAGCCGCATCTCGCACCGGTGGGATCTTTCGCCGGCCGAGGCGATCGCGCTGCAGGGCAAACTCGCCGGCCGGGTCGTGCGCGTGGACCGGCTCGGTGCCGTGCGTCACGTCTGCGGCATCGATGTCGGTTTCGAAAAGGACGGCCGGATCGCGCGCGCCGCAGTGGCGGTACTCGGCTTCCCGGGGCTCGAGCTGCGCGACTACGCGCTTGCGCGCAGGAAGGCGTCGTTTCCCTATATTCCGGGATTGCTGTCTTTCCGCGAGGCACCGGCAGTGCTCGCGGCGCTTCGGAGGCTCTCCATCGAGCCCGATCTGCTTCTATGCGATGGACAAGGCATCGCGCACCCGCGCCGCTTCGGGCTTGCCTCCCATATCGGATTGGTCGCCGGGATTGCGTCGATCGGCGTCGCCAAGACGCGTCTTGTCGGCGAGCACCGCACCCCATCCGCCCGCCGCGGGGCGTGGACGCCGCTGCTGCAAGACGGCGAGTGCATTGGGGCCGTCCTGCGCACGCGCTCGGGCGTCAAGCCGGTATATGTGTCGATCGGCCACCGCGTGAGCCTCGAGACCGCGATCGAATACGTCATGGCGTGCACCACGCGTTACCGGCTGCCGGAGACGACTCGTTGGGCGCACCGGCTCGCTGGCGCCGGCGAACCCGAGCTAGCCCGAGTACGCGCCCGCATGCGATCGTCGCCATTCAATACGCAGGCGAACTGGAAGCAACGCTGCGGCCGTATGGCGCCTATCGCATTTTTCGGCTCGGACCCTCGCACAAGGCGGAGATCAAATCCCGCACGGTGAGGCGGCACACGCGCGCCCAGGCCTTTCGCGCCTACTTTGCCGGCTGCCGCGAGAGCGTCCTCTTCAAGCGCGGCCGAATTCTGCGTCAACATTCGCGCCCGCCAACGACGCATGACAGGCTTGTCGATGACAGATGCCGAATGCACCGCGTTCCTCCAATGGGCGCTGCCTCGTCTGGGGCGGCGCTGGACCGGGTACCGAAAGGTACGCGGGCTGGTCTGCAAGCGCATCGCCCGGCGGCTGCGCGCGCTCGCGCTGCCCGGGCTCGACGCCTACCGGCGCATTCTCGAAACGCATGCGGAAGAATGGCGCGAATTCGACGGCTTGCTGGCGATCCCGATCTCGCGCTTTTGTCGGGACCGCTTTGTGTTCGAGCAGCTCGAATTGCAGGTCCTGCCCGCGCTGGCGCGCGCCGCGCTCGCGGCGTCGCGAAGCGTGCTCGACTGCTGGAGCGCAGGCTGCGCCTCCGGCGAGGAGCCGTACACGCTGAGCGTGGTCTGGCGCCTGCGCTCGCAGCCTGCTTTCCCGCAGCTCCGATTGCGTATCGTCGGCACCGACATGGATGGGCGGCTGCTCGAGCGGGCGCAGAAAGCCTGCTACTCGGCAAGCAGTCTGAAGGAGCTCGCGCCGGAACTGGCCGGGCAGGCGTTCGAGCTGCGCGACGGCGAGCGCTGCCTGAGGCCGCGGTTCCGCGATGTGACGTTCCTGCAACAGGACCTTCGCGCCGCGATGCCGGACGGTCCCTTCGACCTGGTGTTGTGCCGCAATGTCATCCTCACCTATTACGACGCGGCCGTGCAGGCCGAGCTGACCGGGCGCACTCGTCGTCGGCGCTCACGAATCGCCGCCGGGCACGGTTGCGGGGCTCGTGCCTTGGCCGGATGCACGCTGTGTGTACCGGCGCGTCGTTTGATTGATCGCTGTCAAAGCGCGGGGCGGGCGGTTCCGGCAAGGTGATCGCCGGAAAGGCAAATTCATGCACATGGAAATGTCGTTGCTCGGCGCCCCGTCGCCGGGAGCGCTGGCGACGGAAATCGTCGAGCGCAAGGGCACCGGTCATCCGGACACCATCTGCGATGCGCTGGCAGAGAGCTTCAGCGCCGCGCTTTCGCGCTTTTATCTCGAGCGATTCGGCTTGATCCTTCACCACAACGTGGACAAGGGCCTGCTGTGGGGCGGCGTGGCGCGCCCCCGCTTCGGCGGCGGCGAAGTGCTGCAGCCGATCGAGATATATCTCGCAGGCCGTGCGACGGCCGCCGTCTCGGATGTTCGGGTGCCGATCGAGACGCTGGCGATCGAGGCGAGCCGGACCTGGCTCCGGCAGCACTTCCGGCACCTCGATCCGGAGCGGCACGTGCGAGTGCACGTGCTGGTGCGTCCGACCTCGACGGATCTGGCGAGCCTGTTCGCGCGACAACGCGGCACCCCGCTCGCCAACGACACCTCGTTTGGCGTCGGTTTCGCCCCGTTGGATCTGCTGGAACGGCAGGTCCTGACGGTGGAGCGCGAGCTGAACCTGCCGGCAACCAAGGGTGCGCATCCGGAAATCGGCGAGGACATCAAGGTGATGGGGATGCGCACCGCGGACAGCGTCCGCCTCACGGTCGCTTGCGCACTGATCGACCGCTACGTCGGAAATCTCGACGACTACTTCCAGAAGAAGGCCGCGATTGCCAGGCTTGCCGCGGTGGCGGCGCGCGCCGCCGGCGCGAGGGAGGCGGAGGTGGAAGTCAACCCTGCCGACGGTGCAACGGAGGAAAGCGTCTACTTGACGGTTACCGGGACATCGGCCGAGGCAGGCGACGACGGGCAGGTCGGACGGGGCAATCGCCCAAATGGACTCATCACGCCGTATCGGCCGATGAGCTTGGAAGCGGCGGCGGGCAAGAACCCCGTCACGCATGTCGGAAAGCTCTACAGCATACTGGCCAACCGGATTGCGCAAGCGGCCGTTGCGCAACTGCCCGGCGCCGTCGAGGCACACTGCTTCCTGCTCAGCCGGATCGGTCAGCCGATCGATGAGCCGCAGGCGGTAGACCTCAAGCTGCGGCTCGAAGAACCCGAGACGCTCGGTGCGCTGCGTGGGCGCGCCGAGCAAATCGTCGGCGATGCGCTGGGCACCGCCGTTTCCCTGTGGCGCGAGATCATCGAGGGCCGCATAACGCTCTGGTGACCCGCGGTCCGCGCTGAATCCGCCGGTTTCACTATGCGGAGATCTGGCGCGCCCGCAGCAGCTTCATGGTCTCGCGCAGGAAGGCGGGCAAGTCTGCGGGCTGGCGCGCGGTCACCACGTTGTGGTCCACGACAACTTCCGCGTCCTGGTAGCCGTGCTTGCCCAGTATCTGCCCGGCGTGAGGCGCGGCAACATCCACCGCATAGCCTTCTTCCCGAAGCCGGTAGAGCGGGACCAGAAGTTCCGAATCCTCGAAGCCGTCCGCGGCGAGGATCAGCACGCGCGCTGTCTGCCCGTCCGGGCTCCCGCGATCGGTTGCCGGGAACCGTTCGGAGTGCGCACCAGGCCGCACCGGGAAGGCGATCTCCTGTCCCGGCATGGCCCGCTACTCGAATCGAATGAATTGCTCGGCCGGCGCTTCGGTGCCGAAGCGCCCGATCAGCTTGTCGAGCTCGGCGGCGAGCGAAGTCCTGTCCTGGGGGTGCAGCAGATCCCTGTAGCGCGACCCGCGCGGGGCGTTTTTCAACAGGGCGGCGCGGACGTCTTCGAGCGTCGGCGGCTCTTCCCGGTCGGATCGTTTACCAGCGACTTGATGATCGCCGACAGCTCCGCGCTGACGCGCGCGGCGACGTCGATGGGCAGTCTCAGAGCCATGTTTGTCTCGTCGGGAACAGGGCGAAAGCCCCGGCGTTTCGGGAACCGTACAGCATGCCGGGGCGCATTCAATCCACTTTGATCGAGTGACGTTTGGACTTCGCCACCTTGGGGATCACCAGCTCGACGACGCCATCCGTGCAGCTGGCCTTGGCTTGCGTGCCGTCCACCTCCGCGGGCAGCGCGATGGTGCGCGCGAACGAGGCCTCCGAGATCTCGCGCCGGTAGTACTCGCCCTTTTGCTCTTTACTCTCGCGCTTCGTCGTTCCCTTGATGGTAATGGTGTCCTCGGTCACCGAGATGTCGAGGTCCTTCTTTTCCACTCCCGGGACTTCGGCGCGTACCAGAATATCGGTGTCGCGGTCGACGACGTCCACGCGCGGCACGCGCAGCTCGGGCAGTTCGGCCAGTTGCGGCCAATCCGGCCACTCCCACCGCATTCTGCGCAGCCATCTGCGCGGGAAGAAACTTTCCGACATGCGATCCATCAGCCGCTCCATCTCCTCGAACGGGCTGACCACGTGCGCCGGCGCCTTCTCCAGCGCCTTGCCTTTTTCCGGACTCTCGACTTCCTTGGTCTTCGTCTCGTTTGCCATTTGCAGCTCTCCTATGCCGATCCAGTATTGCGTGAACCACATGCGTCAAAACGCGATGCTATTGAACGGCGCTTCGCGGCAGCCGGTTTTGATCCCTGTCAAGAAATACCTGCATTTGGGGGCATGGAGAGCCGCTGCCCGACGGTCACGCAGCCATGTCGCTCGCGCGCGGCGTACCGATCGCGGCGGGCTCGCGTTAGCGTGGATTCACAGGTCGCGCTGGAGCTTCTGCTTGCCTGGAACCGCGTGCGCTGCCGGCCGCCGCTTCCAGACAGCGAAGTCGCGGCCGTAGTGGACAGCATCGCGCGTTTGCACGAGCAGAAGGGCGACTGATCCCCTGGTCCAAAAACCTCGATCTCTCGCCGCCTCGGCCCCGGACGCCGCGCCTGCGTCAGATGCGACCGAATTCCTTCAGAAGATCGCCGACCGTCTTGCCCTTGGCAACCCATTCCCGCGTCGCCTGCTCGCGCGCGGCCTGTTCGCGGGCGGCCTTCAGGACGGTTTCCGCTTCGGCCAGCCGCACCACGGTGACGCCGATTTCGTCCGCGATGACGAGGTCGCCGGGATGAACCGTGATGCCTCCGCAGGAGATCGGAACGTTGACGGACAGTTCCTCCTTGCGTCCCGAGTACATGGTGTGCGTCCCGCGCGGCGTGACGGCGCGTGTCCAGATTGGGAAGCCGATGTCCCGCAGTTCGTCGGTATCGCGGCCGGCGCCGTCGATCACCATGCCGCGGATGCCGCGGTTCTTGGCCAGGCCTCCCATGAGGCCGCCGCAGACCGATGTCTCGGTGTCGCCACCGGCGTCGACGACGATGATGTCGCCGGGTTGACCCACCTCCAGGGCCTTCAGGGGGTCGACCAGGTCTCCCTGGGAGAGCTGGACCGTGAGGGCTTGCCCCACGGCCTTGGCGATGAAGGCAGGCTTGATCCCGCTGTGCATCACGCCCTGGCGATACTGCGAGTCGGCGAATACGCACGAGGCGCTGTAGCACCGGGCGACCTCGGTAAAGGCTTCCAGCAGAGCCGGCTTACGCTCGAACTCACGAAATTCCTTCAGCATTCTTGCCCTCCTTGTCTCGTATCGGCCAGCATGGATCGGTCGCGTCACGGCAGCGGCCGCGAGCCGTCCGCCAGGCGCACCATGTTGACCGGATTGAGCGGTCTTTGTCCCGCCAGAACGCGCGCGACTTCGCTCGCGGCCACCTCTCTCGCCATCCGGATCGACTCCTCCGAGTAGTACGCCGAATGCGGCGTGACGATCAGGTTGTCCAGCGCGAAGAGCGGGTTTTCCTGTGGCGACCAGTGGCGCCGCTTCGCCGGCTCCTCTTCGATGTCGTCGAGCCCGGCGCCGGCGATTCATCCTTCCTGCAGCGCGCGACAGAGCGCCGCGTTGTCGACCTCCGGGCCGCGCGCGGTCGCCGCCTCGACATCGACGTTGTCGACGCCGATGCCGTAGCGCGCGATGACCCGGCAGCACGACATCGCAGCGATGGTCCTGGCTCCGACGTGCGCGTACTGATTGATCATCGCGTCGCAATCCTGCGCCTCGGCGATCAGCTTTACCTCCGGCATCACCACGCTCCCCAGACCTGTCCCGGTCGTGGACAGCTTCGATGCACAATGAGACCAGAAGGGGCGGGAACAAACTTGACTTAGATCAACCGTCCGGCGAACGTGACCGGTACGCTGCGCTGCATGGCCACGCGAGAGAGGGGGAAAGAATGATCGGCGGGCAAGAATGATCGGCGTCGACTGGGGCATCTCGCGGCTTCGCGCCTATCGGATCGATTCCGACAGCGCAATTCTGGCGTCGCGTTCCGCACCCAAAGGCATCATGGCGGTCCCGGGCGGAGACTTCGCCGCCGTTCTGGAGTCGGCGATCGGCGACTGGCTCGACCAGGAGTCCGAACCCATCCTGATGAGCGGCATGATCGGCAGTCGCCAGGGCTGGGTGGAAGCGCCCTATGTTCTCTGTCCTGCCCATCCCAGGCAGATAGCGCAAGCCCTGGCCGAGGTCCGATGGGGCCGCGGGCGACGCGGCTTCATCTGCCCGGGCTTGCGCTGCCGCGACCGTCATGGCGTGCCCGATGTCATGCGCGGCGAGGAGGTGCAAATGTTCGGCGTTCTCGATGCGCTGGCGGATCTCGCCGCCTCGGCCATATGCCACCCCGGCACGCACAGCAAACACGTGCGCGTCGAAGGCGGCGCTGTGGCTTCGTTCAGCACGCACATGACGGGCGAGGTATTCGGCGTGCTGCGCGAACACAGCATCCTCGGCCGGACCATGGCGGAAGGTCCGCCGGATTGGAGCGCGTTCGACGAAGGCGTCGCGCGCGCAGCGCAGGACGGCGGATTGCTGCACCACTTGTTCGGCGCGAGAACGCGCGTGCTGATGAACGAGATCGCGCCGGCGAGCGAGGCCGACTACCTTTCGGGAATGCTGATCGGCCACGAAATCGAGTCCGCGGGCGACGGCGGGCCGGTACTGGTCGTCGGCGCGGAGGCCTTGGTCGAACGCTATCAGCGCGCGTTCCGGGTGCGCGGGCGCGAGGCGCGCATTTTCAACGGGGAAGTTGCCACCGTGAAAGGGCTGCGCCTCGTGCATGATCTTGCGGCCGACCGGGCGCAATGATCCCCTGCGCGCTCCCGCTGCGCCGGGTTCCACTGCTGGCCGCGCTGCGCATTCTGTCGCCCTGAGCGAAGCCGGCACAAAACGGCCGGGGCAGGGCCCGGCGCCGATCCTTTTTCGAGGCCGGCTCGGCCGAGCAGGAGAGCATCTATGTCGAGGGCGGCGACGAAGTCCGTGCCGCGTCCGGCGTGGCCATGATCGGCGCGCCGGCGGACAGCCGCTCCCGTCCCTGCACTGCCAGCGGGGTGCGGGTGAGCCGCACGAGCAGGCGCGCGACGGCTTGCGCCAGCCTGCGGCGCCGGCCGAGGCCGGGCAGCACGAGCATGGCGAGGAAAATCACCCAGGCTGTCACCCCGAACAGAGTCCACTCGCCCGCCGCAGCAGCGGCAGCGCGCTGGCAATGGCAAAGCGCACCGCCTGCCAGGCGGGGCTCGGCGGCGGGCGCCCGATGTCGCCCTGCCGGTACAGATCGAGGCTTGCCCGCCGTCTCAGCTTGCCGCTCGAGGTCTTCGGTACGCTGTGTGGGGGCGCGAGCACGACATCGTCGGGCGGTTCGCCGACGCGCATGAGAACGTCGCGGTCGATACTGTCGATGATCGGGCCGCACCCGGGGGGCGGAAACGCCAGACCTACGCAGCACTCGGCCAGCCCGTAGACCGGCACCATGGCGGTCGGCGAAAAACCGTAGCCGCCGAATCGCTGCGCGAAGGCGGAGATGGTGTTGGCGCTGACCGCTTCTACGCCGTTGAAGGCCATGCGCCAGGAACGCAGATCGAGCCCCTCGATCTGCTTGTCGTCGATGCGGCGCGCGCCCATCTCGCTCGCGCCCGCCGCGCAGGCATCGCGTGCGGCCGCAGGGTCAGCGCGTCCAGAAAATCGCGCAGGGTGTCGGCGCTTCCCAGCAGCGTCTCGGGAAGACCCCGATCGAATGCACGCTCGACCCGCAGCATCAACTCCATGCGCGCCAGGCTGTCGAAACCGAGGTCTCGATCGAACCGGCTGTCCAGCGTTATCCGGGAGACGGCGCGCCGGGGGTGCAACTCCCGATCCAGCTCTGCGACGACGCGCAGGAGCCGCTCGGCGGGATCCGCCCGGGGGATTGCAGACGGGTGCATGGAGAGTCCGGCTTATGCGAAAGGCCCAATGAGCTTTGTCGGATCGCTGCGCGATCCGTGCGGCGACGTCATGACCGGACGCGGGGTCGACCAGATCCAGCGTTTTCCGTGCGAGCCCGCGATCCACGAGCCGTACATGGACAGCGCGCTCGGCTACGTCCGAGCTGGCGGAGGAAAAGAATGGCCCGATTGCGCGATCGGCGGAGCCGGCCTATATCTGGGGGGATGCGCTCGATGAGCTGCAGCGGGTCCAGCCCCAGCGGCGCATCGTCAATCTCGAAACGGCGATCACCTGCAGCAAGGACTGGCAGCCCAAGGGAATCAACTACCGCATGAACCCGGCGAACGTCGCCTGCCTTGCCGCCGCCGGCATCGACTGTTGCGTTCTCGCCAACAATCACGTGCTGGATTGGGGATTGCCCGGTCTGCTCGAGACGCTCGCCGAGCTGCGTGGTGCCGGCATCGCAACCGCCGGCGCCGGAAGCAATCGCGCCCAGGCCTGGGCGCCGGCCGCGCTGTCGCTGCCGAGCGGGGCCCGGATTCTGGTCTTTTCGTTCGGCACCGAGTCGAGCGGCATAGAGCCGGCGTGTGCCGCCACCGAAAGTCGGCCCGGCGTGGCATTCCTGCCCGATCTTTCCGACTCGACCGGCGAGCGCGTCGCCGAGGCAATCCGGGCGCACCGACGGACCGGCGATGTCGTGATCGCGTCGGTTCATTGGGGCGGAAACTGGGGCTACGGCATTTCCCCGGCCGAAGTGCGCTTCGCGCATACGCTCGTCGAAGGCGGCGTGGACGTCTTTCACGGCTACTCGTAGCACCACCCGAAGGCAATCGAGGTGTTCCGCCAGAAGCTGATCCTGTACGGCTGCGGCGACTTCCTCAACGACTATGAAGGCATCAGCGGCTACGAACGGTTCCGGGCCGATCTCGGCTTGATGTACTTCCCGACCGTCAATCGCGCAACCGGCAGGCTGCTGCGACTGCAGCTCTCGCCCACGCAGATGAAGCGAATGCGCGTGCAGCGCGCCTTGGACGCCGATTCGAATTGGTTGCGCCGGCTGCTCGACCGGGAAGGCAGGCGCTTCGGCACTTCGACCGAAACCGGTGAGGATCGGCGCATCGAGCTGAAGTGGAAGCACATGCCCGATTCGCGCGCTCCGCTTCCCTAACCCCGAAAACCCCTCATCGCCGAGGAGATGCGAAACCTGGCGCCAACCACCAAGAGCACCAAGAGCACCAAGAGCACCAAGAACACCAAGAACACCAAGAACACCAAGAACACCGATCGAAAATCCGGGTTTCCTTGTGGCGTTCCTCGATCCTGGCTTGCAGCCGGGCGAGTTGTTCAGGAGTCAATGGCATCGACTCACCTCCTTGATCGGGTCACCGCGCGTGAAGGAATTCATGCGCCCGCCGCGAGACGCTCCACGGCGCGTGCAAGTATAGGCGCGACCGACACGACCTGTACCCGGGCATCGAGCACGCTCGGCACGCCGTCGGTAGTCACGATTCTGCCGAGACGGGCGGCACGGATGCGCTGCAGGGCGCCGGGCGCCATCACCGCATGTACGAACAGCGCGTGGACCTCTCTCGCACCGGCGCGCAGCAGCGAATCCGCCGCACTTGCGATCGTACCGCCCGTGCTTGCCATGTCGTCCACGATCAGGCACGCGCGATCGCGCACCTCGCCCAGCACCTGGTATGCGACAGCGGCATCGGGAGAAGGGCGCGCCTTGGTGACGACCGCGAGCGGCGCACCGAGTGCGGAGGCGTAGCGCTGGGCGCGCTTCAATCCGCCGGCGTCGGGGGAGACGACGACCAGGTCGGCGATGCCCCATTCGCGTACGACCGGCAGCATCAGCTCGTCGGCCAGCAGATGCACGACCGGCATGTCGAACGCGCTCTCCAGCGCCGGAGCATGCAGCTCCAGCACGACTGCGCGATCGACCCCTGCGGCGCGCAGCACGCGCGCAGCGAGCTGCGCCGAGCGTGGTTCTCCCGCCTCCTTGCGCACGTCCTGGCGCGCATAGCCGAAATAGGGCAGCACCGCAGTGACGCGCTGCGCGCCGGCGCCGCGCGCCGCCTCGGCGATCAGCGCCAGCGTCATCAGCCTTTCGTTGGTCGGCGTCGAAGTCGGTTGCACGATGTAGACGTCCGCGTCCTGCACGTTCGCTTCGATCTTCACACGCGCTTCGCCATCGGCGAAGGCGGTGACGGATACCGGCGTCAGGCCGACGCCCGCCAGACGCGCGATCGCCTCCGCAAGTCGAGGATGTCCGTCGCCGGCGAGCAGCGTGATACTGCGATTGCGCCTCAAGTCCCCCATGTTCGTAACGCTATCGGGACGCGCCGTATGCTCCATTGACCGAGATCAAAGATCCCGAGCGTGGGGCACGCCTGGTCTTGCCGTCCGGCGCGGCGCTTTGCATGCCGCATGCCCTCAGCGTGATTCGGCGGCGGGCGTGCGAAACAGCCGCTCGATTTCGCGCTCGAAGCGCTTCTCCAGTTCCGGCCGCCTGATCTTCAGCGTCGGGGTGATCGGACCGTCCTCGATGGTCCGGGGCCGCAGCGTGGGCCACACCCGGCGCACCTGCGCGTGAGAGGGAAAGGACGCCAGGCAGGTTTCGATACGCTCGAGCGCGGCCGCCAACACCGCGGGGCGCGTGAGCGCCTGCGGGTCCTGTGGATCGACGCGAAGCGAGCGGGCGATTTCCAGCAGAGCGGCGACGCCGCTCGCGTTGTCGTCCGCGCCGGGGGTGCCCGGCACCGTGTCGTAATGGGCCCCGACCAGCACGATCTCGCCGGCCGGATGCCGCACATGCCTGCGCAACGCCTGTTCGAGTCCGCCGCTCATCTCTTCGATTTGGGCAACGGTGCTTCGCACTCCCAGATCAGCCGACCGTCGCGCCACACCTCGCGCACCCGGTGCAGCGGCACGCTATGCACGGCGCCGTCGTCCTCGAGGGCCTCGAACGCAAAGTGCTCGCCCGACGGAAAGCGAATGCGCTGCAAGGGCACTCTTACCAACTTGCGCGTCACGCGATCGTGATAGCCGATGACGAATTCAGCCGCGCCGATTCCCGAGCAGCGCGAGCAGCACATGGCGGAAATAGTCCAGCGGCGGCGCCGCGCGCACGTCGGTTCCACCCCGTACGCAAACGCGGCTCGGGGCGGGCGCGCACAGCATCGCCGGCAGCAGCGCCTGCAGAACGAGCGTGATGCTCCCCGCCGTGCCGACCTCGACCAGGAACTCGCCGCCACGCAGCCGCCGCGGCGCGAACGTGAACTCTTGGGAGCGCAGCTCGAGCCCCGCGCAGTCCGCATCGCACATCGAACCGACTGCCCGCAGCGCGGCGATCTGATACAGCTCTTCCGGCGCCTGCAACTCGACGATGCGGTCTCCCTCGGTGTGGTTCACGTCCATGATGACGAACCGGAAGCCCTGCGCGATCTTCGGCGACAGGATCAGGCCCGGCGTGTTCATCGGATCGGCGAAGGCAAGATAGAGCGGCAGGTTGAACGCGCCCGGGTCGGTCTTGTCCGCGGCGAAGAAGAGCACCGGCTCGTTCGGGCGCTCCTCGAACTCCATTTCCGCCACCGCCGGTCCCATGCCCTTGACGTTGCCCGAGAATGCATCCTTGAGCAGGTCCTGCCCGGCGCCGTACAGCCCCTGCTCGCGGGCGACCGCGGTGCCGGTGATAAAGGCGTCCCAGGCGAGCTTGTGCACGGCGGGGTCGCCGCTGCCGCGCCGGTGCGTCATGACGATGGCGATGTCGTCCCCGGTGTGCGACACATAGTGATCGCCGATCAGCCCTTTGCCGCGTTCGGCGATATGCGATTTCACGGCGTCGAGCAGGCGCCGGGACGGTGCGATGTGGCCGCCGATCGAGCCGATGTCGGCCTTGATGACGGATGCGGAACCGGCGCGGGAATTTGATCGCGGTCAATTCCGCGCTACTCGGCCGACCGCGGCGGCCGGCTCCGCGGGCCGGCTATTCCGCGGCCCACAGCGAATATCGATGCGCGCCCGGTTCGAGCCGTCCCAGGCGCCGCGCCGCATCGAACATGACTCGCGACGCGAAGGTCGCGATCCCGAAGCGGATGGGACAGGCCGTGCGGAAGCGTTCTCTCGCCCGAGTGCGCTCGCCGGTGGCACGATTGATCTAGGTCAACTGCTCGAGCGGCGGATTCGCCATCATACGGTTTCGAGTATTCCGGTCGAATCGCGCGAAACGATGGGCGCAAGCAATCTCTGGGTCGGTCGACCACTCCGGGTCGGCGTTGGCTTTTCCGGCCGGCCGGAGCGGATCCGCGACGCGGTGCGCAACACCGATTTGCGCCGCCGCTGTGCTGCGTGCAGGCGATGAAAACCCTGATCATACTGAACGATCCGCCGTACGGAACGGAGCGCAGCTACAACGCGCTGCGGCTGGCGGGCCACTTGGCGAAGCGGGAGGGCGAGCAGGTGCGGATCTTCCTGATCGGGGATGCCGCCGCGTGCGCAAAGCGGAACCAGAAGGTGCCGCCGGGCTACTACAACGTCGAGACGATGCTCGGCGCGATCGTCCGGGACAGTGCGCAGATCGGCGTCTGCGGAACGTGCATGGACGCGC
>Ga0070741_10003455_pt1 | contig 39237 bp, 33 predicted proteins | sample Coa_R1_4_FD_66440 | JGI IMG/M metagenome (GOLD analysis project Ga0070741, IMG submission 66440) | Surface soil microbial communities from Centralia Pennsylvania, which are recovering from an underground coalmine fire - Coalmine... | ecosystem: Environmental > Terrestrial > Soil > Unclassified ...
CCGCTGATCCCCTTCAAGGAGTTCACACGTCCGCTGCGGACGGCGAACGGCATCGTGCTCTTATTCAGCGGTGCGCTGTTCGTGATGTGGTACCTGAGCACGCTGTACCTCCAGCAGGTGCTCGGCCTGTCCCCACTCCATGCGGGCCTCGCCTTCCTGCCGATGGCGCTGATGATCATGCTGGTGGCCCGCAGCGCAGGCAAGCTCGTCAGCCGCTTTGGCGTGCGCACGGTCCTGTTCAGCGGGCTGTTGATGATGACCGCGGGGCTGCTTCTGTTCACGAAGATCGCCGCCAGCGGCAGCGCAATCGTCTATGTGGTCGTCCCGGGGCTGCTGACGTCCGCTGGGATCGCGCTCTCGATCGTGCCCTCTACGATCCTCGCCACGTCGGGGGTCAAACAGGGGCAGGCGGGCCTCGCCTCAGGGCTGGTCAACACCTCCCGCCAAATTGGCGCCGGGCTGGGGATCGCGGTGATAATCACGCTCGCGACCACGATCTCGAGTCACCTGATCGGAAACGGTCAGGCGGTCCCGGAGGCGTTGACCAACGGCTTCCGCGTCGGCTACTACATCGGCGCGGGCCTCACCGCGCTCGCCGCGGTGGCAACCCTGGTTTTCGTCCCCAGGTCCGGCCCCGCTCCGGCCGGGCCGCTGCTGCGGCGCTCCATGCTGGGCATCGGCGTCGCGGCGGCAATCGTAGGTTTCGTGGCGCTCGACTTCGGCGTCGGAGGCTCCCACGGCGCTCCGCTCGGGGCCTACACGACGAACGGGGCCTACAGCTACGTCTCGGCGCCGGGCCTGCACCCGCCGATCATCAAGGCGGACGTGACCCCGGTCCACACCTCAGAGCTCGCTCCCGGCTACATCTTCGTGGGCAACTTCTACAACACCACCTATCCGCCGATGATCGGTCAGAGCGGCCCCCTGATCCTCGACAACCGATTGCAGCCCGTCTGGTTCAAGCCCGTTCCGCAGAAGGACGTGGCCTCGAACCTCAGCTTGGAGACCTACCAAGGAAAGCCGGCGCTGAGCTGGTGGCAGGGGACCATCACCAACACCGGTGAAACGCTCACCGGCGAGGACGTGGTCGTAAACCAGCACTATCAGCACGTCGCGACCATCAAGGGTAAGGACGGCTGGGTACCCACCGTGCACGAGATAATCATCCACGGCAACGACGCGTGGGTGAGCGTCAACAAGAACCTGCCGATGGATTTGTCCAAGTACGGAGGCGCCTACAACGGTTCGATGATCGACGCGGGCGTCCAGGAGTACAACATCAAGACGGGCAAGCTGCTCTACACCTGGGATGCGCTGAAACACATATCGCTCAACGACTCGCAGGCGACTCTGCCCACCAACGGCTTCCCCTGGGACGCCTACCACGTCAACTCGATCCAGCTGATCGGCAACGGACAGATGCTCGTGTCGATGCGCGACACGTGGGCCGTCTACTTGGTCAACATCCGGACCGGCCATATCGTGTGGACCCTCGGCGGCCGCCACTCGAGCTTCAAGTTTGCCCCTGGGGCCGCCTTCGCCTGGCAGCACGACGTGCGGGCGTACTCAGGCTCGGACCTCATGACCATGTTCGACGACCACTGCTGCCAGGAGACCGGTGGCGGCACGTATGTCTCCCCGAGCGCTCCCTCGCGGGGACTCGTGCTCAAGGTCAACACGGCCACGCGCACCGCCACTGCGGTCAGCACCTACAGCCACGGATCGAGCTTCGACTCCCAGTTCATGGGCAGCCTCGAGCCGCTCCCGGGCGGCGACGAGTTCGTCGGCTGGGGGTCTCAGCAGAATTTCACCGAATACACCGGGTCCGGGCACATGATCCTGGATGGATATCTCCCCTACCCCGATATCAGCTATCGGACCACCGTGGAGCCGTGGGTCGGCCTGCCGCTGTATCCGCCCTCCGGCGCGGCCCGTCACAAAGCTGGCAAGACCGTCGTATACGCGAGCTGGAACGGCGCGACGCGCGTCCTATCCTGGAGGGTCCTGGGTGGCAGCAGTTCTAGCCAACTGTCTCCGGTTGCATCCGCTTCGAGAAAAGGGTTCGAGACTCAGATCGTGGTGCCGTCCAGCGACACCACCTTCAAGCTTGAAGCCATCGGAGCGGGAAATCGGGTGATTGGCACCTCCCACTCGTTCCAGGTGACGCGCTGAAGACGCTCGTTCAGCGATAGGAGAGACAAACCTAAAGTGGAAGTGAGACCAGTGTCCCTCATCCAAGGCACCCGACATGAGTCACACCCCGTCTGATCCACAGTGGCCGTCTTCGACCGCTGAGCCGGCGGTGGCAGTTGCAGCGTCCCCCACTGTCGAGGACAGATTGCCCGCGCCGGCAAAGCGCCTGACCCACCTCCAGCGGCTCGAGGCCGAGAGCATTTACATCATGCGCGAGGTGGCTGCCCAGGCCGAGAATCCGGTGATGCTCTACTCGATCGGCAAGGACAGCTCGGTGATGCTGCACCTGGCGCTGAAGGCCTTTTATCCCGGAAAACCCCCGTTTCCCTTCCTGCACGTGGACACGACCTGGAAGTTCCGCGAGATGTACCAGTTCAGAGACTGGATCGCCTCCGAGCATGGCCTCGATCTGATTGTGCACATCAATCAGGAGGGACTCGAACTTGGCATCAATCCCTTCACCCACGGGTCCGCCGTCCATACCGACGTGATGAAGACTCAGTCGCTCAAGCAGGCGCTGGAGAAGTACGGCTTCGACGCGGCATTCGGAGGCGCGCGGCGCGATGAGGAGCGTTCCCGAGCAAAGGAGCGGGTCTTCTCGTTTCGCTCGGCGCAGCACCGGTGGGACCCGAAGAACCAGCGCCCCGAGTTGTGGCGGCTCTACAACGCGCGCAAGCGCAAGGGCGAGTCCATCCGGGTGTTCCCGCTCTCCAACTGGACCGAGCTCGACGTTTGGCAGTACATCCTGCTCGAGCAAATCCCGATCGTCCCGCTCTATTTCGCCAAGGAGCGACCCATAGTCGAGCGCGAGGGCGCGCTGATCATGGTCGACGACGACCGCATACCGCTCGAGCCCGGCGAGGAACCCGCCATGAGGAGGGTGCGTTTCCGGACGCTGGGCTGCTACCCGCTGACCGGCGCGGTCGAGTCCAACGCGGACTCGCTGGAGGCGATCGTCTGGGAGATGCTGCTCGCGCGCACCTCCGAGCGCCAGGGCCGCGTGATCGACTTCGACGAGGACTCCTCGATGGAGAAGAAGAAGCAGGAGGGCTATTTCTGATGGCCCTCACCGAGCCGCGGAATCAGGAGCTCGCCGCCTATCTGAAGGCGGAGAGTCAGGGCGGTCTGCTGCGTTTCGTCACCTGCGGCAGCGTCGATGACGGCAAGAGCACGATGATCGGGCGATTGCTCTACGAGGCCGGATTGCTGTTCGATGATCAGCAGCAGGCGCTCGAGGCCGAATCGCGCAGGGTCGGAACGCAGGGCGGTGCGCTCGACTTCGCGCTGCTCCTCGACGGTCTTTCCGCCGAGCGTGAACAGGGCATCACGATCGACGTCGCCTACCGCTACTTCCAAACCGAGCAACGCAAGTTCATCGTGGCCGACACACCCGGCCACGAGCAGTACACGCGCAACATGGTCACGGGAGCGTCGAACGCCGACTGCGCGGTGCTGCTGCTCGATGCCCGCAAGGGGGCGCTCACGCAGACGCGTCGGCACGCCTACATCGTCTCGCTGCTCGGCGTCCGTCACGTCACCTTCGCGATCAACAAGCTCGACCTGGTCGAGTACTCGCAAAGCCGTTTCGAGGAGCTCGAAGTCGAGTGCCGTGACCTGGCCGACCAGATGGGGCTCCCTGATGTCACCTGCATCCCCATCGCGGCGCTGCACGGCGACAACATCGTCGCGCGCAGTGCCCGCACGCCCTGGTATGAGGGCCCCACGCTGCTCGGGTACCTCGAGACCGTGACGGTCGATGAGGACCGGCTGCAGGTGGAGCCCTTCCGCTTGCCGGTGCAGTGGGTCAACCGGCCAAACCACTCCTTCCGTGGCTTTTCCGGGATGGTGGCGAGCGGCACGGTCGCCCCCGGGGACAAGATCATCGCTCTGCCGTCGCGCAAACAAAGCACCGTTGAGCGGGTTGCCACCTACGACGGCGATCTCGAGCAGGGCGTCGCCGGAGAATCGGTCACTCTGACCCTGACCGACGAGATCGATATCAGTCGCGGCGAGGTCATCGCCGCTCTCGATCAGCCGCCTGGCGTGGCGGACCAGTTCGAGGCGACGCTGGTATGGATGGCGGAGGATCCACTCCTGCGTGGGCGCAATTACCTCATGCGTATCGGGACGAGCACGGTGGGCGCGACGGTTGCGCCGCTCAAATACAGGATCGACGTCCATTCCCTCAAGCGGATCGCCGCCGACAAACTCGAGCTAAACGAGATCGGCGTGGGCGAGCTGGAGCTCGACCGACCGATCCCCTTCGATCCCTATTCGCAGAACCGCGACATGGGCGGCTTCGTTCTGATCGACCGGATCACCAGCCAGACGGTGGGCGCGGGGATGCTCAACTTCGAGCTTCGTCGTTCCCACAGCGTGCAGTGGCAGAGCATCGACGTGGACAAGTCCGCCCACGCCAAGCTCAAGGGCCACCGGCCATGCGTGCTGTGGATGACCGGCCTCTCGGGGGCGGGCAAGTCCACGATCGCCAACCTGGTCGAGCGCAAGCTGCACAGCCTGGGTTGTCACACCTACCTGCTCGATGGCGACAACGTCCGCCATGGTCTCTGCAAGGACCTCGGCTTCACCGACGCCGACCGCGTGGAGAACATCCGCAGAGTCGCGGAGGTGGCGGGCCTCATGGTTGACGCGGGGCTGATCGTGATCACGTCCTTCATCTCGCCCTTCCGCTCGGAACGCCGCACCGCGCGCGAGCTGCTCGATGAGGGCGAGTTCGTCGAGGTCTTCGTGGATGCGCCGCTCAAGGTTGCAGAAGCGCGAGATCCGAAAAACCTCTACGCCAAGGCAAGGCGCGGCGAACTCGCGAACTTCACCGGCATCGACTCGCCCTACGAGCCGCCGGAGGCGCCCGACATGCACATCGACACGACCGCATTGACGGCTGAAGAGGCAGCCGAGCAGCTCGTGGCGGAGTTGCGCCGGCGCAAAGTCCTTGACCCGGAGTGACCGTGGACCCTGTCTCTCTGGACGAAGTAGCCGACCTCGTGCGCGAGGCGGGGGAGGCGGTAATGGAGGTTTACGCGTGCGCCTTCCGGGTCGAGGCCAAGGTCGACGGCTCGCCCGTGACCGAGGCCGACAGACGCGCGGAAGAGATCATCCTCCGTGGACTTGACCGTCTCGCGCCCGGGGTGCCGGTCGTATCCGAAGAGGCAGCCTCCTCTGACGACAATGCAGCCGGGGCGGCCCTGGACGGAGACGGCGACTGGTCACGGCTCTTCTGGCTGGTGGACCCCCTTGACGGCACCAAGGAGTTCGTCTCGCGCAACGGCGAGTTCACGATCAACGTCGCGCTGGTGCAGGAAGGCGTCCCGGTGCTGGGGGTGGTCCTTGCTCCCGCGGTGGACCGGCTTTTCGCCGCCGACGGCTCCGGCGCCGTCTTGGAGGACGCCGACGGACGCCGGCCGGTGTCGGCGCGCACCGAGCCGGCTGAAGGAGCGACGGTCGTCTCGAGCCGCTCCCATGGCGACGCCGACGCACTCGCCCGCTTCACCGAGCGTCGCCGGATCGCGGCGCATCTCCACGCCGGCTCCTCGTTGAAGTTCTGTCTGCTCGCGGCCGGCCAGGCCGACCTGTACCCGCGCTTCGGGAGGACCATGGAATGGGACACCGCCGCGGGTGACGCCGTCCTGCGCGCCGCCGGCGGTCGGGTCACGGATCTCCAGGGACAGGACCTGAGGTACGGAAAGCCCGGCTTCGAGAATCCCCACTTCGTAGCGTGGGGACGGGAGGCCGCGGGGACGCCTGGAGTCGATGCTCCGGCCGTCCGGACGTGATCGGCGGGACGCCGCCGCCTTTCTTTCTCAGCCGGCTAGTGCTGGCTTAGGCGCACGACCACGTTCCTGAACTGATTGGCGGCCGCGCTCAGGCGCGGCGTGTTCTTGGTCCAGATGCCGAAGTAGTTCTCGCCGATGCGGTTTCCCGAAACCTCGAGCCGCGTGATTTTGATCCTCCAACTCCAGACCAGGATGCCTGCCGTCTGGTGGATCCCGGCGTCTCCGTCTCCCGGCCCGCCGTGTGAGCCGCCGAGGGCGTTGCGCCCGACCACGTTGTCCCGGATGACGTTGCCGTTGAGGTCCTGGTAGAGGGAATGGCTGTGCAGCGCGACCCCAGGCAGCCCGTTGTCGTTCACCGTGTTGTCGATGATGCGGTTGTCGTACGCCGCTCCGCCGGGATAAGCAGCGGCCACGAGGATCCCCCCTCCCGGCACGCGCACCCCGTTGTGGTCGGAAACGTTTTGTCGGATCGTGTTGTCGTAGACACCGCCGCCGCGCGGCCGCGGCTGGCCGTTGGGCGTCGCCGCCTTCCGGCTGTGGCTGGCCAGAGTGATCCCGCAGTCGTAAAGGTTGTCCCGAACCGTGTTGCCGGCGATCAGATTGTGAGCTGCGGGGGCCGATTCGTCCGTGAGATAAATCCCGCCGATGTTGTCGATCACCAGGTTGTCGAGAACGCGCGAATTGGAAGTGGACGCGAGGTGGACGGCCTCGCCGCAACCCCCAGCCCGCTCGTCCACGAACCGCAGGTCCACCGTGTGGACCTGCGGCGGTGGGCCGTTCGCCTTGCACTCGCCGGTGAACCGATGGACGAAAGACGTGCCGGCATTGGCGGGCACGACATCTCCTGCGAACACCCGCCTGGGGCGGCGGGTCAGAACGTAGCCGGCGTTCTCCGCGACCGGGTGCCCCACAAAGAACCCGCGATCGTTGTCGCGCACAATGTCATGGGCAATCGTAACCCGCGTGGTCCCTAGCGCGAGGATGCCCTCGTAGGTGGCGTTCTCGACGACCAAGCCCTCCACCACCGACCCGGCTGCCGGCGCACCCTGGATCATGACGCCGCGGCCATGACCGTGGGCGTTCACCACTGGTGAATGGGAGCCCTTGATCGTCAGCCGCTTGGTGAGAACCACCTGCCCGGGATAGGAGCCGGCCCCGACGTCGATCTGCTCGCCGGCGTGCGCGACCGCCACCGCGTGGGTGATCGAGCGACAGGGACTAGCGTGAGTGCAGTTGGTGCCGTCTGAGCCCCGAGACGATACGTACAGGTGGCCCGGCCCGTGATGAGACCCCGAGGAGCCGCAGGCCATGCCGAGGAGCACGACCAGCGCCATGATTGCGCCCAGCGTCACACGCACGCCAAGCCTTCCAGAAGACAAATCCATCGCCCCCGCTTGCGAGATCGTTGGACAGGGAGTGTACTCAGCAACTTGCTCAGCTAGGTTGGGCGACTGAGATCTCACCGACACCGATCCGCCGGGATTCGAAGCCTCAAGGATGTCGCGTAAGCGGCTCGGGGAGCGAGCGATTACGCAAGATGACCATCGCTCACCGCGACTCGGGAGGCACAAACGCCGCCGGGGAGGAATCTGGGCATGGTGTGGACCGGATTACGCCTCGGACTGCGCAAAGCCGCCGGCCGGTGCCGGCTAGGACCCCACCGCGTCCCTGACGGCACTGGCGAGCTGCTCGACGTCTCGCACTGTCGTGTCCCATGAGCACATGAAGCGCACTTCGCTGCGTTTCTCGTCCCAGACGTAGAAGTCGAACTGCTCTTGCAGGGCTGCGACGGCGTCCTCGGGCAGGGTCGCGAACACCGCGTTGGCCTCCACGGGGCGCGTGATCGTCAATCCCTGGACATCGCCGATGAGCGCCGCCAAGCGTGCGGCCATTTGGTTGGCATGATCTGCGAGAGAGCGCCAGAGCTCGTCGCTGAGCAGGGCCTCGAACTGCGCCGCCAGGAAGCGCATCTTCGACGCCAGCTGCAGTGACTGCTTGCGCAGATACTGGAACCCATCGGCGCTATCTGCGGTCGCGAACACGACCGCTTCGGCGCCGAGCAGGCCGTTCTTCGTGCCTCCGAAGGAGAGCACGTCCACGCCGAGAGCGGTGCTGACGCCCGCGAGCGTCTCCCCGAGCGCGGCGGCGGCATTGCACAGCCGGGCCCCGTCCATGTGCAGCAAAAGGCCCTGCCGGTGCACCAGCTGCGCGATCGCAGCAATCTCCTCGGTGCCGTAGACGGTGCCCAGCTCGGTGCTCTGTGAGATCGACACGACCCTCGGCTGCACCGCGTGCTCGTCCCCTCGCCGCACGATCAGGCCGTCGATCTGCGCCGGATCGAGCTTGCCGTGCTCGCACTCTGCGGCCAGCAGCTTCACTGAAGCGATGCCCTCGGGCGCGCCCGCCTCATCGACATTCAGGTGTGCGCTGCCGCGCAGATCGCCGCCTCCCACGGCCGGCAGCTCGCCCGAAGCGAGAGGACGTTGGCAGCCGTGCCGCCCCAGACGAGAAAGGGTCGTGAGCCGGAGCCGAACTGCTCTTGAAGCAGAGCCTCGGTCCGCTCCGTCCAGCGGTCGTGTCCATAGCCGAAAGCGTGGCCGGCATTGGCTTTGGCGATCGCCTCGAGCACGGCGGGGTGTACGCCGGCTGCGTTGTCCGACGCAAATCCGCGCGCGGTCAAGCTCATGCGCTCGGTATTGGAGGTCACTGAGCCGAGCTTACCCGCGCCCGTCCTGAGAACCCCTTACCCCGGTCTTGAGAAAACGCTGATTTACGTCCGGTAGAAGATTGATATGTACCTCCTCGCCTGGCCTGCGCGGGAGCTCTGATTGCGAATCGCGCTCGTGACGGAGGTATTTCTGCCGGCCGTCGACGGAGTTGTGACGCGGCTGCGGCGGACACTGGAGGAACTCGATCGGTTCGACGACGAAGTACTGCTGGTGGCGCCGGCCGGTGGCCCTCACTCGTATGGCGGTGCCCGGGTCGTGGGCGTTCCGGGTTTGCGGGTTCCCCTCTACCCCGATGGGAACGGTTACCCGGAGAAGCGGGTCTCCCTCCCGGGTGCACCGCTGCGCGCGGCCCTACGCGATTTCGCACCCGACGTAATCCACGCCATCAATCCCTTCTTGCTGGCCGCCGGCGCCGTGCACTACGCCGCTCGCAACAACATCCCGGTGGTGGCGTCCTACCACGCGAACATCCCAGCGTACGGCCGCTACTACGGCCTCGGGGCGCTGGAGCCGCTGGGATGGCGGTATGTCACGTGGGTTCACGGTCATGCGGACGTCAACCTTTGTACGTCGGCGTCCACGCTGGAGAGGCTTCGCGCGCGAGGCTTTCCACGGCTCGGCCTGTGGCCCTACGGCGTAGAGACGGACCGGTTCGCTCGGCGGTGGGCCAGCTACGACTGGCGGGTGCGCCTGAGCGACGGGCACCCTGACCGCCTGATTCTGCTGTGCGTGGGGCGGCTGGCAAAAGAGAAGTCGTTCGACCGGTTGCTGCCGGTCGTCCGTGAGCTAGACGGAGTCTCGCTGGCGATTGTCGGCGACGGCCCGGTGCGCCCGGACCTCGAGCGTCTTTTCGCCGGTACCCCAACGACCTTTGTGGGGCTGCTGTCGGGCGAAGACCTCTCTCGCGCCTACGCCTCCGCGGATGCCTTCGTATTCCCGTCCGACTCGGAGACGCTGGGAATGGTCATGCTGGAGGCGCACGCCGCCGGGCTGCCGGTCGTGGCCGCCGACACGCCGGCAGCATGTGAACTCGTGCACGAGGGCATCGATGGCCTGCGCTATGACTCCGGCGATCCCTCCGCCCTGGTCGCCGTCGTGCGGCGCCTGCTCTCAGACCGGCAACTGCGGCTGGACATGAGTGCGCGTGCTGGAGAGTCGGTGCGCGGCGCAACCTGGCGCCATGCAACCAAGGTGCTGCGCGGTCACTATCTTGCGGCCACGGGTACGCCGCCGCGACCCGAACGCCACGACGGGTCGCGCGCGGAAATGGCTACGCCTCCTCCGGCCTCGGCAGCGCTTGCATGAATGCCGCTCTCGCCAGCCGCGCCGGCAATGGACGCCACGGGCGCGGGGGGAGCCTGATCGCGGCGCTGCTGGCGATCGCCGTCCTCGGGGGCCTGATCGCGCTCGCCGTCACGAAATTGGACCCGGACGTGATCATCGACGCCATCGGCCATATGGACCTCAGCTGGATCGTCCTCGCGCTCGCCCTGATGGCCGCCGCCTTCTTTGCCCGGGGGGAGTCTTGGTACGCGGTGCTAGCCGCCGCCGTCAAAGGCAGACCGTACGAACGGCGACTGGACCGCGGCATCGTCGTCAGGGCGCTGCTGATCGGGATGGCCGGGTCCGCCGTGCTTCCCGGGCGACTGGGCGAGGGCGCGCGGGCCTGGATCGTCGCACGCCGGCTCGGATCGCCGTCGCGCAGCTTTGCGGTCGTGCTTGGAACGGTCATCTCGCAGACGTTTCTCAATCTGCTGGCGCTGGGCATCCTCGCCGTGGTTGCCGTCCTCGACTCAGCTCTCGCCAAGGCCCGGGCCGAGGCGATTGCCGCGGCGGTCGTGCTGCCGGCCGCGCTCATAGCGCTCATCTTTGCGGGCCCGCCCCTCCTTCGCCGACTCACCTCTGTCCGAAGCCAACCAGTCTGCCGGGCGGCGAGATCGATCCTGGAGCAACTCGTCCGCGGCCGCGAAGGCCTTGCGGTGTTTCGCAAGCCCAGGGCCGCCCTGCACGCTACGGCGATGCAGATGGCCGCCTGGGGCCTGCAGTTGCTGGCGTGTTACGCGACCATGTTGGCGCTCCGGTTGCCGGGCCATGCCAACCTCGCCGCGGCCGCGGCGGTGCTATTGGCGGTCAACCTAACGGCGATCGTGCCGCTGACACCATCGAACGTCGGCGTCTTTCAGGCCGCATGCATCGCGGTCCTGCACCCCTTTGGCGTGGACGCCAGCCAGGCACTCGCTTATGGATTGGTCCTCCAGGCGGTCGAGATCGTCGATGCCCTGGCCCTGGGTGGCATCGCCCTGGTACGCGAGGGCCTTCGGTGGGGCGACCTGCGCCATCGGGAGGATGACCGCCTGGTCAAATCGGCGATATCGGTGGGCCCCGGAGCCTTGCGCGAGAGCGCGATCGATTAGCCGACGCCACTGACGCGGCACGCACGCCACAATGCTGCGACCGAAATGGACCCGAGTCAGACCGTCCACCTGCCGGGGTTCCTGCACACACTCGAACCCACGCTCAACCAATACGGCTACCTGGCCGTGGCCGGTTTCGTGCTGCTCGAGGATTTCGGGGTTCCGGTACCGGGGGAGACGATCCTCATCCTGGGGGCGGTCTACGCCGGCACGGGCCGGCTCAGCATCTGGCTCGTAGGCTTGCTGGGATTCCTGGCCGCCATCGCGGGCGACAACATCGGCTTCGCGATCGGCCACTTCGGAGGGCGGGCGCTGGTCGAGCGCTTCGGCCGCTATGTCTTCTTGACCAAGGAGCGGCTCGACAAGACCACCGACTTCTTCGAACGGCGCGGCGGGTGGATCATCATCGTGGCACGGTTCATCGAGGGCCTGCGGCAAGCGAACGGAATCATCGCCGGCATCAGCGGCATGCACTGGGCGACATTCCTCGCCTTCAACACGATCGGCGCGGCGTTATGGGTGGCCGTATGGACCTCGGTCGGGTACTTCGCCGGCGACAACATCACCTCGATCTACAACGCGATCACGCACTACACGCTGTACGTGGTGATCGCGATCGTTGTTCTCCTGCTCCTCTGGATCGGACGGCGCGTATGGCGCAAGCGCAAGGAGCGCGAGCGGGCGGCGACGCAGGCGGATTCGCCGGGTAAGGAATCGGAGGCGCCGGCACAGGCGGCGCCCCCAAGCGAGCAGCGCAAGCCGCAGCCGAGCGCGCCTAATAAAGGGGCAAGCCCACCGGATCGAGAGCCGCAGACGCAGAAAGGCATCGAGGAGCAGGACTCCTAGCGCGGTCCGCGCGCGCCGGTCAAAAATCGCATCACCCCGGCCCCGGTTGGAAGGTAATGCGAATCGTGCCCACATATGGGGCATGAATCGCAAAACCCACCGGGCGCACTGGAGGTGTTGCGAACTTTGCTCTCCGCCGGTCGGCTCCGCACCTCGCATAGGAGAGCTCAATCCGGCCACACATCCCCAAGACCAGAACCTTGCCACATCTATGTCAAGGTTTGCGAAAACGCTGGTAGCATCGAGCCAGTGCGGGACCTCCTGGCCACGATGCGCGAGCAGGTCGTTGTCTACGACGGCGGCATGGGAGCCACGCTCGAGCAGTTCGATCTGAGTCTGGAGCGTGATTACCGGCTCCCCGGCCGCTGTCACGAGGCGCTGGTCCTGAATCGCCCCGATGTGATCGAAGGTGTTCACTGCTCGATGCTCGAGGCCGGCGCGATCGTGCTCGAGACCGACACGTTCCAGGGCTCGCGTCTCAAGCTCGCCGAGTGGGGCCTCCAAGACCACGCCGAGGAAATCAGCTGCAAGGCTGCGCAGATCGCCCGCAAGGCGGCGGGCTCGACCCGCTTCGCGGCGGGATCGATCGGACCCACCGGCTTTCTACCGGCAAGCGACGACCCGACCCTCGGTCAGATTCTCTTCGAGGACCTGGTCGAGGTTTTCACCGAGCAGGCCCGCGGTCTGATCAAGGGCGGCGTCGACATCGTCATCATCGAGACCGCACAGGACATCCTCGAGGTCAAGGCGGCGGTCTTCGGGGTCCGCGAGGCAGGCAAGGAGTGCGACCGCTCCGTCCCGATCCAGTGCAGCGTCTCGCTGTTGCCCCAGGGCGGCAAGATGCTGCTGGGGACCGACATCGACTCCGCGCTGACCTCGCTCGAGGCGCTCGAGGTCGACGCGATCGGGCTCAACTGCTCGACCGGCCCGGAAGACATGCGCGATGGGATCCGCTTCCTCGGTGAGCACTGCTCGGTGCCCGTGCACTGCATCCCCAACGCCGGCATTCCCTACCAGGGTCCCAACGGAGAGACCATCTTCCCGGAGGAGCCTGAGCCCTTTGCCGCGCTGCTCTCGGAGTTCGTGGAGCGCTACCGCATCTCGGTCGTCGGCGGCTGCTGCGGAACGACCCCCGACCACATCCGCGCGCTGGCGGAGCGTGTCGCCGACCATGTCCCGTCAGAACGCCCGCCTAAAAGACCCCCCCGGCTCTCGAGCATGCAGGCGGCGACCCCCCTGGTCCAGGATCCGCGCCCCACGCTGGTCGGCGAGCGTGTCAACGCTCAGGGGTCGCGCAAGGCCAAGGAGCTCCTGCTGGCCGACGACTACGACGGCCTGGTGACGATCGCGGAGGACCAGGTGGAAGGCGGCGCGCACGTCCTCGACGTCTGCGTGGCCCTCACCGAGCGACAGGACGAGGCCGAGCAGATGCGCAGGCTGGTCAAGGGCATCTCGCTCACGCAGCCGGCCCCGATACAGGTCGACACGACCGAGCCCGAGGTGGCGCAGGCGGCGCTCGAGCAGATTCCGGGGCGCGCGGTCGTCAACTCGATCAACCTGGAGGCCGGGAGGGCCAAGCTCGACCGGGTGGTGCCGCTGGCGCGGGCCCATGGGGCAGCGGTGATCGCGCTCACCATCGACGAGCAGGGGATGGCAAAGACCGCGCAGCGCAAGGTCGAGGTGGCGCAGCGTATCGCGAGCATCTGCTGCGACGAACACGCGCTCGACCCAGAGCTCTTGATCTTCGATTGCCTGACCTTCACGCTGACGACCGGCGACGAGGAGTGGCGCGGTTCGGCGATCGAGACGATCGAGGGGATCAGGCGCGTCAGGGAGGCCCTGCCCGCCGCAAAGACCTCGCTCGGCGTCTCGAACGTGAGCTTTGGCGTGAGCGTCCCTGCGCGCAGCGTGCTCAACAGCGTGTTCCTTCACCACTGCGTGCAGGCAGGCCTGGACCTGGCGCTGGTCAACCCCAACCACATCACCCCCTATCCCGAGATCCCGCCCGAAGAACGCGAACTCGCCGACGATCTGGTCTTCGACCGCCGCGACGACGCCCTCGAGCGCTTCATCGCCCACTTCGAGGCCCGGGGCTCCGAAACCGAAGAAGCGGCGGCAGTCGACCCGACCGCCGGCATGGAGCCCGAGGAGGCGCTGCACTTTCACATCCTGCGCCGGCGCAAGGAGGGAGTCGAGGAGTGGATTGACAAAAGCGTGGACAAGATCGGCGCCGTTCCGACCCTCAATGACGTGCTGTTGCCGGCGATGAAGGAGGTGGGCGACAAGTTCGGCGCAGGCGAGCTGATCCTGCCCTTCGTGCTTCAGTCGGCGGAGGTGATGAAACGCGCAGTGGCGCAGCTGGAGCGCTACCTCGACAGGATCGAGGGCTACGCCAAGGGGACGGTCGTTCTCGCCACCGTCTTCGGCGATGTCCACGACATCGGCAAGTCGCTCGTCAACACGATCCTCTCCAACAACGGCTACGCCGTGATCGACCTCGGCAAGCAGGTGCCGATCCAGTCGATCATCGACGCCGCGATCGAGCACGACGCGACCGCGATCGGCCTCTCTGCCCTGCTCGTCTCGACTTCCAAGCAGATGCCCGCGTGTGTGGCCGAGCTACACGCGCGCGGTCTCGAGTTCCCCGTCCTGCTCGGCGGCGCCGCGATCAACCGCAACTTCGGGCTCAGGGCCCTCTATCCGGACGGAACGGAGTCAGACGCGGTCTACCAACCGGGGGTCTTCTACTGCAAGGACGCTTTCGAAGGGCTCGCCAAGGTGGACCGCCTGCTCGACTCCGAGGGCCGCGCCGCGCTGATCGACGAGACACGGGCGGCGGCGCGCGTGCTGCGCGAGCGGCCCGCCGAAGACGACGGCGCACCGCCGACCACCGACGCCTCGGTGCGCAGCGCCGCGGCGATCGATAACCCGATCCCCACTGCGCCGTGGTGGGGCGCGCGGGAGGTGGAGGTCGACCTCGACGAGGTCTACCACCACCTGGATACCCACGTCCTGTTCAAGTTGCACTGGGGTGGGCGCGGCGTCAAGGGCGAGGAGTGGCAGCGGCTGGTGCAGGAGGACTTCGGTCCGAGACTCGACCGCATGTGGCGCGAGCAGACCTACCTGCATCCGCGCGCGCTGCTGGGCTACTTCCCGTGCAACGCCGACGGCAACGAGCTGGTCGTCTGGGATCCCGACGCGCCGGGCGAGCGCGAGCTGGAGCGCCTGGTCTTCCCACGCCAGCCCCGACACGACCGCATCTGCCTGGCCGACTTCTTTCGCCCGCTGCCGTCGGGCGAGCCCGACGTGTGTGCGCTTCAGGCCGTGACGGTCGGCGACGAGGTCACCGAGTTGACCACACGTCTACAGGCCGAGGGCGAGTTCGCCGAGCAACTGTTCGTCCACGGTCTCAGCGTGCAGGCCGCCGAAGGGACGGCGGAATGGCTGCACGCGCGCTGCAGGCAAGAGCTTGGCATCCCTCAGACGCAGGGTCGCCGCTACTCCTGGGGCTACCCCGCCTGTCCCGAGCAGTCAGAGCACGAGAAGGTGTTCCGGGCGCTGGACGCGCCCAGCATCGGCCTACGGCTCTCGAGCGGCTTTGCGCTCGAGCCTGAACAGTCCACGATCGCCATCGTCGCTCACCATCCGCAAGCGGTCTACTTTGGAATGAAGTCCGGCTTGTTGCCCAAGACCGCCAAGCAGGCGGCCGACGACGTCATCGCCGGCAGCGGCAAAGATCCCTCTGCGGTTGCGGAGCTCGCGCTGGAGCCCTGAGGGTTTCTCAGCGGACCCACAGCTGATCCAGCAGCACCAAGAAGAACGGGTGGTACTGATAGTTGCCCACCCGCGAGGAAGTCACGATGTTCTGCCGGGGGTTGTAGAGCGCAAGCCAGGGGGCTTGGTCGGTGATGTGCCGATCGATGCGCGTCCAGGCATCGCTCGCGGCACCGGGATTGGTGGCCTCGAGCGCGCGGGCGGCGCGGATCTGGCCGTCGATCTTCCGACTACAGAACTCGGCCTCGTTGAGGTTCGCGGCGCTTGCGGGAACGTATGACCCACAGGTGAGCAGCAACGAGATGAAATCGGACGGTGCCGGATAGTCCGCCAACCAGTTAAACCAGGCGATCTGCACCCGCGACCGGGAGTTGGACGCAGTCGGGTATAGGTTGTCGGTCACGCGCAGCGACGCCCGATATCCGAGTCGATCGAGGACCGAGACGAGATACGGTCCCACCTTCGCCGTTGGGTTCGTCTGATCGTTGGGTTGCACCCAAAGCGTGACCTTCATCCCGCGCGTGCCCGAGGAGTCGACCAGCCGGCGGGCTCTGGGCAGATCGGGTGCAGTCCAGGTGCCGCTCGAGTAGGGTTTGAGCGTGTAGGGGCAATATGGCTTGTACCCGGTTAGGGTGGGCGGCAGGATCTGGCAGGTGACCTGGCCCGCGAGCGGTCCGCCCGCCAGGCTCAGGATCCTGCGACGATCGATCGCAAAGTTCAAAGCGCGCCGCACCGAGGTGCGATTGAAGGGTGCCACGCGGGTGTTCATCACGGGCGCAAATGTCGCTCTGGCAGGCTCGCTGTGAAACTGCCCGGTGTAGTGAGCGGCCAGTTCCCCGAGCCGGCTCGACGGAACCGGATTCAGAACGTCGAGGCGGTGGCGGGTGATCGCGTCCACGGCCCGATCGACGCTGTGATCCTGCGTCAGCACGATCTTGTCCGGAAAGCCGCTCGGCTGGGCCTGTTGGCTCCACTCATGAAACCGGGGGTTGCGAACGAGGGTCCACGTACGAAATGCAAGCCGATGCGAACCGACGCGAGCCCCCGTTCCCTTGATCGATTGCGTCATATAGGGGCCCGTTGCCGGCGGCATTGCGTGACCCAGGCCCTGCGCCGGAGTCACGGCGGGTACGGCATCAGCCCAAGGGAAGGCCAGCTTGTAAAGGAAGTCCGGATCAGGGGTGGTCAGGTGGAAGGTGATCGTCCTCGCACGGTCATCGGCGACGACGCCGCTAGCCAGGCTGCAGCTACGGGGTGCACGAACGCACGCCCGTCCGCCGACGAGGCCCGTGTAAAAGGTCTCCGCATAGGTGTTGCCCAACCGGAAGATCCGTTCGAGCTCGCGTTTGAAATCGATTGGCCTGACCAGAGCGCCATTCGAGTAGCGAATGCCACTGCGCAGCCGGAACGTGTAGGTGCGGCCGTGGTCGGTCGGGGCGGGCAGGCTGGACGCGAGATCCGGGACCAACGTGTTCCCGGCGAGCCCGCCGACGCGCTTGTAGGTCACGAGCCCATCATTGGTCATGCTCAACATCTGCCATTGGCTCATCCCGGCGAACTGCGCGGGGTACAGGGAGGTCCCCGTCGAGGCGAACTGGGGTCCCTCGGCCATCGTCAGCACGCCGCCTCGATGCTCGGCAGGACCGGCCAGCACCGTCGTCCACAATTGCCGACCGTTGACCGCAAGCGCATTGGGGGCGGCTCCGACCCTGATCGCATGGACCGAGTCTGATCTCGGATCAATACGAGCAACGTCTCCGTCAGGGCTCACAGCGGCCCACGCCGCGCCGGCGCCATAAGCCACGCCGAGCGGCGCGTTGCCTACGTCCACGCTGGTGACGGTTCCCTTTCCAGGGATAAAGCGAGCGACGGACCGCTGGTCGGCGTTTGCGACCCAGACGCTGCGCGCGCCCGTCGCAACGGCCGCCGGGCTCCCTCCGATCTCCTTCTGCTGGGTCACTTCATCGGTGGTGGGGTCGATCAGAAGCAGTTGGCCCGTGGATTCGCTGGTCACCCACACGCCCTCCCGGCCCGCCGCGATTCCGCCCGGCTGGCCGGCCAGTGGAATCGTCGAGACTCTGCCCGTGGCCGGGTCGATCCGCGAAACCGTGTCGTCGAGGACGTTCGTGACCCACACCGATCCGAAGCCGAACGCGACCGCATCGGCACCGTTGCCGACCGGGAAAGAGGCAACCGCCCGCAGCGCGCGCGGGTTGATCTCCGACACCGTTCGGTCGAGCTGGTTGACCACCCACACCTCGCCGCCGCCGACTGCGACCCCCCGCGGGCCGCGACCGACTGCAATGCGCTCCACCGCCCTCGAGCGAGGGTTGATCTTGAGCAACTGGCCGTTGGCGGTGTCTGTCTCCCAGACCGCGGCCTGACCGGCAGCGATGCCTCCCGCGTGCGCTCCTGTCTGGACGACGGTGGTGAGCGCGCCCTCGCCCGTATCGATCACCCCGACGCTGTTGGCGGAGGCGGTGAGCGTTCGCGATCCCCCTAGCGCGACTATCAAGGCCCCCGCCAGGATCGCGGCGACACCCAGCACCAACGCGAGGACGAGGGCGCGGCGGTGCCCACGATGCGCCCGCGTCGGGCCGCCCCCGAGATCGGGCACGCCTCTGTCCAAAGCCGGCGGCGCGGATCGCTCCACCACCTCCGTGGCGAGCGCGCCCGGGGCGGGGTCCGAGAGCTCGAGTCCCGCCTCCTGTCGCAGAATCGACTGCTCGAGCTGCCTCAAGGCGGGGCTTGGCTCGAGCGCGAGCTCCTCGTTGAGCAGCGTGCGGCCGGCGCGGTAGGTCTCGAGCGCATCGGCCTGCCGTCCACACCTATACAGCGCCAGCATTAACAGCGCCCGCAGGCGTTCGCGCATGGGGTGCTCGGCGACCGCAGCCTCGAGCGTGGGTACCAGCATCGCGTGCCGCCCGAGCGACAGCTCGGCCTCGATGCGCTTCTCCATGGCCACCAAGCGCAGCTCGTTCAACCGTCCAACGTCGACGCGAGCGAACGGCTCGAACTCGAGATCTGCCAGCGCCCGCCCGCGCCACAACGCCTCGGCTTCGCAAAACGAGTTCGCCGCCGCTAGGAAGTCGTGCGCCTCCAAGGCACCGTCTCCAAGGCCGACCAGATGCTCGAAGCGATGCAGATCGAGCTCACCCTGTTCGACGCGTAACAGGTAGCCAGGAGCACTGGTTCGCAAGCGATCCACGTCTCCCCCATTGGTGTTCAGCGCCCGGCGCAGCCGCGAGACCTGCACCCGAAGCTGATGATCGGCGCCGTCGGGCGAGGCCTCTGGCAACAGCTCATCGACGAGTTGGTCGCGCGAGACGGCGCGGTTCGCGCTCAAAAGCAGCACCGCCAGCAGCGCGCGCTGGCGAGGCCCGCCGATCCGAATCGGCGTGCCGTCGAGCCGAACCTCGAGCGGCCCGAGTATCCGGAATTCAATCCCCATCCACGGCCCCGAACCACGGATTCTCGTTGAGTGCGGCCTGCGAGACAAGGGAGAACCAGGTTGAGACGTAATTGAGACCTCGCCTAGTCATCGTTCGGGCGCAATGTTTTACGCAGGCAAGGGCTCAGAAGTCCGCACGACCGTGCGGCGCCTCGCATTCATCGGAGCGCTCTGCGCAACGGCCACTGCGGCCGCGGTGGCGGCGCCGCCTGCGGGGGCGACCTTTCCCGGCCACAACGGCCTGATCGCGTTCTCGCAGGGCGACATGTTTCCCGGCGGAGGGGCGCTGGTCCCGGGTGGCGGGCGCTCGATGCACTCCCAGATCTACACGATCAGCCCTTCCGGCGGCGTGCCGACCCAGCTCACCCACGTGCCCTCGAAGCGGGCTGCGGCTGCCCCAGCCTGGTCGCCGGACGGCAAGCGGATCGTCTACGAGTCAAATCAGAGCGGTGAATTTCGCATCTGGGTGATGAACGCAAATGGAAGCGGCGAGAGCCAGGTAACGCGCGAAAAACAGCGCTTTGAGGACTTTCTGCCGAGCTTTTCGCCCAGCGGGAAGCGGATCGTGTACAGCCGGTGCATGGAGTTCGCCGGCTTTTTCGCCTCCTGCGACCTCGACACGATCTCCCTCGACGGCAGCGGCCGCAGACCCCTCTTGAGCGCGGGCCACTGGACCAACTTGCGCCCGGAGTACTCGCCCGATGGACGTCAGATCGTCTTCCAGTCAGACCGCGGCGGGTACATCTCGGCGGTGTGGATGATGCGGGCGGACGGCTCGCACGTGCGGCGGCTGACACCTCCCATTCTTGAGGCTTTCTGGCCCAATTTCGCGCCCAACGGCCGCCGGGTGGTGTTCTCCGACAACTTCGACCGGCCCGCGACCAACACATGGACGGTGCGCGCCTCTGGTGGAGGCTTGCGCCGGCTCACCCACGTCCAGGGCGGCCCCGGAGGCGGCTTCTCGAGCTACTCCCCCAGCGGCACGCGGCTCGTCTCGATCTGTCCCAAGAAGTGCCTCTCCACCATGGACGCGGACGGCTCGCACATAAAGCGGGTCGTGACCGGGATCCCGTTCACGTTCCTGCCCGATTGGGGAGCGGCCCAATGACCGCAGCCCATCGAATGAGGTCGGGTATGACGCTCGCATTCATCGCGGTGATTGCGGTGCTTGCTGCGCTCGCCCTGGTGGCGGCCCGCGCCTCTGCCGGGGCAGCGCGCGCGGCCGGGCGTGGCTCGCAGGAGAAGATCGCGTTCTGGGACTACGTGAGCGGTCAGATCTACACGGTCAACGCAGACGGCTCGGGGCTTGCACAGCTCACGCACGTCACGGGCGGTGTCCAGGCGATGTACCCCGAGTTCTCGCCCAACGGCAAGCTCATCGTCTTCGCCGTGGGCAACCCCACGCATCCGTGGCGCATCTGGGTTATGCGTGCCGACGGCTCCCATCAGCGCCAGCTCGCGACCGACACCAGGGGATTCAGGGACTCCACGCCGGTCTACACGCCCAACGGCCGCGCGATCGTGTTCTCACGCTGCCTGCCCGGCGACGGCGTGTGCGCGATCTGGAAGATGCGCGCAGACGGCACCCACAAGCAAGCCCTCACCCCCTATGTGCCAAGCGGGATCCATGAGCGCGTCGACTTCGGCCCAGCGGTCTCCCCCAACGGCAAGCGGATCGCTTTCCTGCGCTTCGGGTCAAACGGCATCCAGGCCCAGATCTATCTCATCAACGCCGACGGCACGGAGCCCCACGCGCTCACGAGGCCGAGCCTCGAGGCCAGCGCGCCTGCATGGTCGCCCGACAGCCGCTGGATCGCGTTCAACAGCAACAACAACAGGACCGGTAGCCACATCTTCGTGATCCGTTCCAACGGCAGGGACCTGCGGCGCCTGACGCCAAGCCGCTTCCCTCACAACGACGTCGGCCCGAGATACTCACCGGACGGCAAGCAGATCGCGTTCTCCAGCGATCGCCGATACACGGATGGATGCTGCTTTGACCTCTTCGAAATGCGCGCCGACGGCAGTGGCGAGCAAAGGGTCAACGTCAACCTTCACCACGCCGGGATCCTCGATCCCGTTTGGCAGCCCTAGCTCTCGCTCTCGAGCGCCTCGCGCGAACGCTGGACGCGCGGAACAGGCGGCAACTTCACGGGGGTGCTGTGCATGGCGCGCAGCTTGATCTCACGCCACGACATCCCCTCTTTGAGCAACGCCGGCCCGCCCATCAGTACAGCGGTCGCGACCTCCACGGCCTGCAGAATCACGCCGTAGGCAACGCCGTCGCCGTATGGGATGTGCCAACCGGCGTGCAGGACCGCGGCGCACGCAGCCTGAAAGACGCCGAGGTTGGCGGGCGTCGCCGGAATCACCGCGGTGACGTTGACCGCAAACAGCACGCCGGCCGCGGCGGCGATCCCGGTCTTGTGGTCGAGCCCCAGCGCGATCAGCAGCAGGTAGCAGGAGACGCACTGCATGGCCCACGCGCCGAGCTGGCCGGCGGTCGCTACCGCCCCGAGCCGCAGGTGCTTGAAGACCACAAGCCCGGCGCGCACGCGCTGCATCGCCCCGCGCAGCTGAGCCACGAATGCGCGTACGGGTTCCAGCTTGATCCGGTTTGCGATCGCGCGCCCCCGCAACAGCGCAGGCGCGGCAAGTACGAGCGCGAGCAGGGCCGCCGGCGCGATCGCCACGGCGAGCAGCGCGTCCTGATGGCCGGCGAACACGGATACCGCGGAGAACATGATCCCGCCGAGGATCATCAGCGCCACGACGTTGATGATGGTCTGCGAGACGATCGTGCCCAGAACCACGGGAAGGTTCTCTCGCGGACGGCCCGTCCTGCGAGCGACGACAACGGCACGGGAAGGCTCGCCGAGTCGCGCCGGCAATGTGGACGACATCAGCACCCCGATGAAGGTGCCTTGCATCGCGTCGAATAGGCGCACGCGCGCGCGAGGTAACGCGGCGCGCAGGATCGCATACCACGAGACCGCCCGCAGGACCATCGCTCCGCACATGAAGGCCAGAGCGAGCACCACGAACGAGGGTGAGGAGGAAATCAGTGCCGAAGCGATGTGCTGAAGGCCGATCTTCTGAAGCGCGTACGCGCCCAGGGCCGCCGCGACAAGCATTACGGCCGCGAACGCGGCTCGACGGGCCATCCTCGGCAGCCGGCTCCCGGACGGCGCCGGCTCGAGGCTTTGGAGTCGTCGGGCGGGGGCTGCCGGCTTCAAATCAGCCGAGCGCACGCCCATCCTCACGGCGGCGCGCTCAAGGCGACCCTGGGGCGCCGGGGTCGCGATCGCATCCTCGTAGGCCGCCTCCACCTGCTCGGCCACGCGTGGCCAGGCGAAGCGTTCCGCGCTGTCTGCGGCAGCGAGCGCCATCTCGCGAAGCCGCTCGGGCTCTTCCCACAGATCGCGCAAAGACTCGGCCAGCGACTGGGCGTCGCCCTTGGGGACGAGGACCCCGTCCACGCCGTCATGGACGACGTCCCGGTAGCCCGCTATATCGGACGCGACCACCGGCGTGCCCGTCGCAAACGCCTCGGTCAGCACCATCCCGAAGCTTTCGCCGCCCAGCGACGGCGCGCAGAGGAGGTCGGCGTCCGCCAGTTCCGCGCGCTTGGTGGCCTCGTCAACCTTGCCGAGCGCACGCACGCCACGGCCGTCGAGCAGTAGCGGCTCGAGCTCCTCTGCCGAGGGCCCGACCAGGGTCAATTCGCACGGAATGTGTTCGCGCAGCGCCTCGAAGGCGCGCAGCAACATCGGGAGACCCTTGCGCTCCACGGCCTGACCGACGAAGACGATCTTCAGCTGGTCGCCGATGGGCCGCGACGCCGCGGCGAGCGCTACATGGCGGTCGACGTGTACACCATTGGGAATCAGCCGGTAGTGGCCGCCGAAGAAGCGCTCGTTGGTCCAGGCGGCTGCCTGTGAAACGGCGATACGGACGTGCAGCCGGTTGAACATCCTTCGCGCCCCCAGGCCGTTGGCCATGCCGTTCAAAAGACGGCTCGTCGAATAGGTATGGAACGTGCCCACCAGGGGCAGACGCGTCTGGTCGGTTCCGATCCAGGAAAGCACCGGGGCGATCGGCTCGTGGATGTGAACGACGTCGAAGTCGCCGTTTCGCAGCGTCTGGTGCATCAACGAGACGCCGCGTGTGGTGACCGCCAGATTTGAAACTGCGCCGTTGGCCTTGATGCCCACAGTACGGCCCAGCGAGACCAGATAGTCGGGCTGCTCGAGGGCTTGCGGCCAGGCCCCGCGGTGCGCCACGGCCGCTAGCCGGTCGTGGGGATCGAATGGAGCCAGCACGCGCACGTGATGGCCTTCATCGAGCAATTGCTGTGCAAGGGCCTCGATGTGTCGTGTGACCCCTCCGGGATAGGTCCAAGAGTACGGCGACACGAGGGCTATGCGCATCCGCCCCATGTTCTCCATGGTAATGCGTGATCCCTTTGCTCTTAAGTGATATTGCCCGCGGCGCATGCGCCGCGGGCCCGGCGGGCGCATGCGCCCGCCGGTGGGGCCGCGCATGCGCGGCCCCATGCCAGAATTAGGTCCCGATGCCCCTTCGCCACTTCGTCAAGTACACCTTCCTCAAGGTCGACCCGGCCTGGCGGCGGCTCGACGACGAGCAGCGCGCTCGAGACAAGCGCGAATTCATCGCCGCATGCGAGGACTTCGCAGAGGGTCACCTCCTTCGCGCTTTCTCGCTCGTGGGAACCCGCGGCGACGCCGACATGATGATCCTGACCCAGGCGCAGAACCTGGAGCGGATCCACGAGTTTCATGTGGTTCTCACCCAAAGTGGCTTGATGGCGTGGGCGTCGGTGCCCTACTCGTTCCTGGCGATGACCAAGCCGTCGGAGTACTCGGAGGAGTCCCGGCTCGAGGTCCGTCCGGCCCACGGCAAGTACCTGTTCGTATATCCGTTCGTCAAGACGCGGGCCTGGTACGCGCTTCCGGGGGCCGAGCGCTACCGGATCATGCAGGAGCACATCCAGATCGGCCGCGAATATCCCTCGGTGGACCTGAACACCAGCTACTCGTTTGGGCTAGATGACCAGGAATTCGTGGTTGCGTTTGAGACCGACAACCCCGCCGACTTCCTCGATCTTGTGCAGCGGCTGCGGACCACTGAGTCGAGCTCTTACACCCTGCGCGACACGCCCACGCTCACGTGCATCTCCTGCTCGGTGGAGCGGGCGCTGGGAGCGCTCGACGGCGCGCCGCTGACTATCCAGGCGTCGGTGCCGTGAACCAGGATCCGCCGCAGATGGCCGCGGATTTCGACGAGGTCCGCGACGTCACGGTGATCGGCGCAGGCCCGGTCGGCCTGGCGACCGCCTTCTGGGCCGGCATGCGCGAGGCCACATCGCGCATCATCGACTCACTGCCCGAGCTGGGCGGCCAGCTGACCACGCTGTATCCGGAGAAATGGGTCTACGACGTCCCCGGCCACCCCAAGGTGCTGGCCAAGGACCTCGTCGAGATGCTGCGCGAGCAGACGCTCGAGCAGTTCGACGTGCCCGTCCATCTCAACACAACCGCCTCGACGATCTCGTGGGAGGGGTCCGGTGAAGACCGGCTCGTCGTGCTGCACACCGACAGGGGTGAGCTGCGCTCGCGTACCGTAATCGTCGCGGGTGGCCATGGCGCGTTTGAGCCGAAGAAACTTCCCGGCTTTGACATGACGCCCTGGGAGGGACGGGGTGCTCACTACATCGTCGGCGAGAAGTCGGTCTTTGAAGGCAAGCGGGTGATGATCGTGGGCGGTGGGGATTCGGCGTGCGACTGGGTGATCAACCTGCTTGACACGGCTTCGGACATCCGGCTGGTTCATCGCCGCGAGGGCTTCCGCGCCCACGAGCTCACGGTCGGTCAGGTACTCGATGCGGCGCAACGGGGCGACGTCACCCTGCACGTTCCGTTCCAGATCAGAGAGGTCTACGGCGACGGATCGATCGAGCGGGTGCGGCTCTTTCATTCCGAGGACGAGGCCCAGCAGATCGACGTCGAGGTAGACGCGATCTTGCTCCAACTCGGCTTCAAGACCGCGCTGGGCCCGCTGAAGGACTGGGGTTTTGAGATCAGCAAGGGCTCGATCGTCGTGGACCAGGTGATGCGGACGTCGCTCGAGCGGGTATGGGCGTGCGGCGACATCACCACCTTTGAGGGCAAACTCAAGCTCATCGCAACCGGGTTCGCCGAATCAGCGATTGCTGTGGCCCAGGCGGTTCACGAGATCCGTCCCGAGACCAAGATCCAGCCCAAGTACTCGACCAACACAGGCGTGCCCGGGGCCGTTGCCGGCCAGCCGTGACGCCCATCACCCCTGACGTGACAGCCGAGCAGGCAGTCTGGGGCGATCCCGCGCGCGGTGGTGATCTGGAGGCCGTCGTTGCCCACCTACGCGAAGCTGACCCAATACTGCGGGCGGTGATCGACGAATTGGGCCCCGACGGCTTGCACGATCGGGCAGGACGGCCCGCTGACCATTACGGAGCGCTCGTCCGCTCGATCGTCGGCCAGCAGCTCTCGACCAAGGCCGCCCTCTCGATCTTCAATCGCCTCACCGACCGCTTCGGAGGACGGACGCCGACGCCAGAAGAGGTGTTGGCCGATGATCCGGAGGAGCTGCGCGCTGCCGCCGGACTCTCGCGGGCCAAGGTTTCGTTCCTGCGCTCGCTGGCCGAGCACGTCCTGAACGGCTCGCTGGAGCTCGAGCGCCTGAACGAGCTACCCGACGAGGAGGTGATCGCGGAACTGGTCGCGGTCCGAGGACTGGGCTTGTGGAGCGCGCACATGTTTCTGATGTTCCACCTCAGGCGGCCCGACGTGCTGCCGGTGGGAGACCTCGGTATCCGCCGGGCTTTCAAGGAGCTCTACGGTCTCGATGCGCTCCCCTCCCCGGTGGAGATGGAGCGGATCGCCGAGCCGTGGCGCCCGTACCGGACGATCGCCTGCCGCTTTCTGTGGCGGTCGCTCGACGCGACGCCAGCTTAGAGATGGCTTCGAGTTCCGGGCTGGGGGTCAGGGCGGGGACTGAGCGAGTTGACGCGACGTTCCTGTTCACGGACATCGAGGGCTCGACCCAGCTCGCACGCCGCCTGGGGCAGGGCCGTTGGATGGAGACACTGACTGAGCACCATCGAATCGTCGGCAACGCGATCGCAACCCATGGTGGCCGTGTCGATCACACCGAGGGCGATGCGTTTGTGGCGGTGTTCACGGATGCAACAGCCGCGATCAGAGCGGCCGCGGATGCCCAGCGCCGTCTTGCCGCCTACGCGTGGCCGGAGGGTGTGGGAAACATTCGGGTGAGAATGGGGCTGCACACCGGCACCGTGCTCGCGCACGCAACGGGGTATCTGGGGCTGGACGTGCATCTCGCGGAGCGGGTGGGGAGCGCGGCCAACGGGGGCCAGATCCTGATCACAGAAGCCACGCTCCGCGCCGCCGGTGGCGGGGTGGCGGTGCGTGACCTTGGAGCGCACCGGCTCAAGGACTTCCCCGAGCCGGAGCGCCTCTACCACGTCATGATGCAGACGGTCGACGAGGGGCCGGTGCCCGTACCGCGGACCGCGAGCGTGCGTCCCACCAACCTCCCACCTCAGACGCGCGCGTTGGTGGGGCGCGAGCGTGAGGGCACCCTGCTCCACGAGCTGTTGCTGGGCGATGCCGGGCATATCGTGACGCTGACCGGGATCGGCGGCAGCGGTAAGACGCGGCTGGCGGTCGCGGTCGCGCGTGACCTACTCGATGCGTTTGCAGGCGGGGTTTTTCTGGTCCGGCTCGCAGGCGTGAGTGACCAAACCTCGATCGTGCCGATGATCGCCGAGGCGCTCGGTGTCACCGGTCACGGGGACATCTCGCTGAGCGAACTCGTCGCTGGACGCCTCGACGACCAGCCGACCCTCCTCATCCTCGACAATTTCGAGCAACTCATCGATGGTGCCGCGGTCATCGCCACTCTGAGCGAGAGCGCGCCCCGCGCGCGGATCCTCATCACGAGCCAGGTCCCCCTGCGGGTCGCGGCGGAGCGAACCGTTCCGCTAGAGCCCCTTGCTCGAAGCGACGCGGTCACGCTGTTTGTGGAGCGTGCTCAAGCGCTGGTGCCGGAGTTCGCCCCCGACGAGGACGAGCGTGCCGCGATCGAGGCGGTCTGCGCACGGCTTGATTTCATGCCCCTGGCGATCGAGCTTGCGGCCGCGCGGGTGGGGGTGTTTGCGCCACGCGAGCTCGAGCGGCGTCTCAAGCGGCCGCTGACGGTGCTTACGCACGGAGAACGCGACGCCCCAGAACGCCAGCGCAGCCTGCGAGCCACGATCGACTGGACCTACTCGCTGCTCGACCCTGGGTCTCGCGACCTGTTCGCCCGTCTGGGCGCATGCGTAGGGGCGGTCCCGCTCGAGGCTGTGGAAGCGCTCGCCGGCGGGAACGGCTCCTCAACCACCGCGCTCGACGCGCTTGAGCGGTTGCTCGAGTTCTCGTTCGTGCGTCGTCAGGAGGATCGGCGACTGGGGCTGCGATTCCGCGTGCCGCAAGCACTGAGAGACTACGCGCTCGAGCGCCTGATGGCGGCTGGGGAGGAGGACGGCGTCCGGCGGCGGCACGCCGACTACGTGACGGTGGTCGCGCACGACGTGAGGCTGTGGAAATGGGGGACAACGCCTCGGCAGCGGACCGCGCTTCTGGCCGTGGCTGAGGAGATCAGAACCGCGGTGGCATGGGCGCGAAGCACGGACCCCGAGCTCCACGTGCAAATGTGTGCCGGTCTCGCGGCGTATTGGGTCTATCGCGGCGTCATTTCGGAGGTCAGCGAAGAGTTTCGACGCGCGAGGGCAAGCGGCCTCGGTTCCCGGGCCGATCGGGCGTGGATCCTGACCCTACTTGCCAAGTGCGCCCAATTCGAGGCAGACCACGGCGCCGCCGCACAGCTCGTCGGCCAGGTGCGCACGGAGTGGGAAAGCGTCGAGGACGAAGTGCAGCGCGCCGTTGGACTGCAACAGCTCAGCTGGGTTTTGCGGTGGGAGTCGCGATACGAGGAGGGGATCGAGCTGGCGCAGGAGGCACTGGCGATTCTGCGCCGAACCGGGGACCCCAACCTCCTCCTGCGCGGGCTCGTGTATCTAGCTCACGCACTGGCGGACGCGGGTGATCCTGACGCCACGGAAGCAGTGCTAAAGGAGGCCGGCCCGCTCGCCGCTAGCGACCCCACGTGGGAATTGACACCGATTTACGCCGACTGCGCGTTGATGAGGGGCGACTACACGGCGGCGCTGAACCTCTACACGAAAAGCCTCCAGTTGGCGAGCGCAAGCGGGGAGGCCCATCAGGTCATGATGGACATGCGCGCCGTCGCTCTGAGCCTTCTGCGCCTTGGCAAGACTGAGCCGGCGCTCGAGGTGAGTGAACTGGTCGCGCGCGAGGAGCAGCGAACTGGCCGACTCGGCGACAGTCCCGAGTGGGCTTCGCTGCGAGCGGAGCTCACGGCCGCGCATCAGGCGACGGACCCCGAACTCCTTGAGCGCGTAACGACTCGAGCGCGCTCGGTGCCCGTGGCGGCGACCGCCGACCGCATCCTCGAACTGGCGCTCACAGAGACCAGCTCGGTTTCCGACCCCGCCTAGCGCGAACGGTTAGACGGCCGAGACCTCTTCTTCTTCCGCAACGCGGAAGGAGGAGCCGCAGCCGCATGCCGCGACGACGTTGGGATTGTCTACCTTGAACCCGGCGCCCTGAAGGCCGTCGACGAAATCAACCGTCGAGCCGGAGACATACGGAAGGCTCGGGCGATCCACGAGCAGGCGGATCCCCTTGTCCTCGAACACGCTGTCCCCGTCGCGCTGCTCGTCGAAGGCGAGCGCGTACTGGAAGCCGGAGCATCCCCCGCCGCGAACCCCTACCCGGAGTCCGGCGGTGTCGGCCACCGTGGCCTGTGTCGCCAGAAACTCGCGCACCTTCTCGGCGCCCTTGTCAGTCAGATTGATCATGCTTCATTCAGTATAGCTGCGGAGCCCCGATGGTTCTGTTCGCAGGTGCGGCGGAGCCGAACCACTACGCTGTGGTCATGGCTCAGTCCGTGCCCGCACCGGGTCCCGCCACGCCCGAGGAGTTGAAGGCCCGCATCGAGGCCGGGATCCCAGGCGCCCAGGCCATGGTCTCCGGAGACGGTCACCATTTTGACGCGGTGGTGGTTGCGCCGGCGTTCACTGGGCTCAGCCGTATCGCCCGCCACCGACTCGTTTACGACGTCTTCGGAGATGAGCTCGGCGGCCGCATCCACGCCCTGTCGATCCAGACCAGAGAAGACTAGATTCAGTCCCGAGATTCTTAGAAGGAGATCCATGAGCGAGACCCAAAACCCCCTGCGCGACTCGATTCAGCAGGCGATCGCGGACAACCCGGTGATCCTCTTCATGAAGGGCACGCCCGACCAGCCCATGTGCGGCTTCTCGGCCCGAACGGTTGGGATCCTCCAGGCCGTCGGCCGGCCGTTCGCGGCCGTTGATGTCCTCCCTGACCCCCGTATCCGCCAGGAGCTGTCGGGGCTCTCGAACTGGCCGACGATTCCGCAGCTGTTCGTCGACGGCGAGCTCGTCGGCGGCTGCGACATCGTGACCGAGATGTATGAGTCGGGCGAGCTTGCGCAAACCCTCGGCGTGGAGGGCGCTCCCGCCGAAGAGCCGGTGCAGGAGCCGGCGATGCCCGAGGGACCGCCGCTCTCGATCGAGAACAGGCTGTAGCGGCTTCGCGAGCCACGCGGACTCATTGTCCGTGACCACGGTCAAACCGCCTCAGGCGCCGGTCGTCGCAGTGCGTTTCGACGGCCGCTCGTTGCGGGCGCTCGACCAGACACTCTTGCCGTGGGAGGAGCGCGACCTCGCCCTCGATAGCGCGGTTGCGGTCGCGCAGGCCATCAAACGCTTGGCCATTCGCGGGGCTCCTTTGATCGGCGTCGCCGCCGCTTACGGCGTCGTCGTGGAACTTCAGCGCGAGCCGACCGAGGCCGCGCTGGAGCGCGCCTGCCAGGTCCTGCGAAGCGCCCGTCCCACCGCCGTCAACCTGGCCTACGCGGTGGACCGGGTATACGCGGCGGCTTCGAGCGCCGCCGAGGAGGACCTGGTCGCTGCCGCCCTCGATGAGGCCCGCGCGCTTGAGGCCGAAGAGCTCGAGGCCTCGGACAGGATGGCGGCCGCCGGGGCGGAGCTGCTGGCGGAATCCCGCCGGGTCCTCACTCACTGCAACACCGGGGCGCTGGCCGCCCCGGGCCGCGGCACGGCGCTCGCCGTGATCGCCGAGCTGGCCGCACGCCACGGCCTCGAGACCGTCCTTGCCACCGAGTCGCGGCCGCTGCTGCAAGGCGCCCGTCTGACCGTGTGGGAGCTGCGCCGTCTGGAACTGCCGCACGCATTGATCGTCGATTCGGCTGCCGCCGGGCTGATCGCCGCCGGTGAAGTTGACGCCGTCGTGGTGGGTTGCGACCGGGTGGCCGCCAACGGCGACGTGGCCAACAAGGTGGGGACGTATGGGCTCGCCCTCGCGGCCCGGGAAGCGGGGATCCCCTTCGTAGTGGCCGGACCCACCTCGACCGTCGATCCTCGCTGCCCGTCGGGCAGTGAGATCAGGATCGAGGAGCGCGATCCGGGCGAGGTTCGACTGGCACTCTCCGCCGAGGTCACGATCGCCGGCACCTCGTGCCGCAACCCGGCTTTCGACGTGACGCCGGCCAGGATGATCACCGGGCTCGTGACCGAACGGGGAGTCGCCCGGCCCGTGGACGGCTCCACGATACGGGAGATCCTTACGGCCCGTCGATGAATGAGTGCTAATTCAGCTCCGATCCTTGAACGACGGTGAGGGTAGCTCGCTCCGTCTCGCTCGACGAGGTGCGCATCGAGGAGGTCGCAGACCCGCTCCCGGCGACGGGTGAAGTTGTCTGCGAGGTACTCGCCTGCGGGGTGTGCGCCTCCGACGTCACGGACTGGTACGTGCAGGCCAAGCTGCCGGCGGTGCTCGGGCACGAACCGGCCGGCCTGGTGACGGCGATTGGCGAGGGCGTCCGAACGGTGTCGGTCGGCGATCGCGTCGCGATTCACCACCACGCTCCCTGCGGCGAATGCCGCCGCTGCCGCAGGGGGCACGAGACGTTGTGTGAGCACTTTCGCTCCACGGGCCTCGAGCCCGGAGGGTTCGCGGAGCGCGTGCGCGTGCCGGTTGAGCTGGTCGACGAACTGCTCGTGCTACCAGACGAGCTTGATGCCTACAGCGCCACGCTGATCGAACCCCTGGCCTGCGTGATGCGAGCGCAAGACAGGGCCTCGCTGCGTGCGGGCGACAGCTTGCTCGTGGTGGGGGCCGGATGCAACGGCCTCCTGCACATAGCGGCGGCGCACGCACGCGGCGTCGAGGTGGTGTGGGTACGGGAGCCACGGCCCCAGCGGCTCGCGCTGGCGGAGGCGTGGGGCGCCGAGCATCATGGCAACGAGCTGGTCGACGTGGCGATGGTGTGCACGCCGAGCCCCGACGCGATCGCCGCCGCGAGCGAGGCGATCGCACCCGGCGGAACCCTCTGCCTGTATGCGCCGCCTGCCCCTGGAGCGCCGTTGGCGATCGACGGCACTGCCCTGTTCATGCGCGAACTGGGCGTGACCGCGAGCTACTCGGCGGGCCCTGGCGACATGCGCGCCGCACTGCGGTCGATTGCCGACGGCAGGATCGATACCGAGGCCCTGATCACGCACCGCCTCACCCTGCAGGACACGGCCCGCGCCCTTTCGTTGCACCGCCGCGGCGAGGCGCTCAAAGCGGTGGTCGTGCCCAACGGCGATCCGGCATGAGGGCCGCGGTCCTCCACGGCCCGGAGGATCTGCGCGTCGAGGATGTCGCCGAGCCCGCCGGCGAGGTGCTCGTTGAGGTGCTCGCCGCCACCACGTGCGGCACCGACGTGAAGATGTGGCGCCACGGGCACCGGGTGCTGCCGCCGTATCCCTGCCGGTTTGGCCATGAGACCGCCGGCCGGCGGCTCGACACCGGAGAGCACGTGCTGGTCTCGGATTCGGTCGCGTGCGGCCGCTGTCCACCGTGCCGGCGCGGCAGGCCCCAGATCTGTCGCTGGCCGACCTGGGTCCTGGGCGGCTTTGCGCAGCGGATCGCGGCGCCGCAGGCGGCTCTTCACTGCATCCCGCACGGACTCTGCCCCGAAGCCGCAGCGATGGCCGAGCCGTTGGCCGCGGCGGTGCATGCCGTGGCGCGGGGATCGGATGCCGGCGAGGTGGGTGTGCTCGGTGGGGGGTCGATCGGCCTGATGGTGGCCGCGCTGCTTCTACGCGAAGGGCGCTCGGTGCTCGTCGCAGACCGCCATCAGCAGCGGCGAGACCAGGCGATCGCACTCGGAGCGCGTGCGGCCGGCAAGCTATCCCGTCATGAGCTGGTCTTCGAAGCGGTAGGTCGGCCCGGCGCCTGGCGCCAGGCCGTGTCGTCGGCGGCGCCCGGCGGGGTGGTCGTACTTGTTGGTGGCTGCCCCGCGGGAACCGAGGTCAGCTTCCCGGCCGCCCCGATCCACTACGACGAGCTCGACCTGCGCGGGACCTTCCACCACTCACCGGAGGAGGTTGACGCCGCGCTGCAGGTGCTCGCCCACGACGAGTTCCCATGGCACCTGCTGCTCGGGGAGCGGATCGGACTCGAGCAGCTGCAGGAAGCATTGGCAACCGGGGGCAGCGGTCCCGCGCGCAAGTGGGTGGTCGACCCGGCGGCATGAGCGTGGTCCCGCGCGCAAGTGGGTGGTCGATCCCGCGGCCAGACCGGCCCTAACCGGGACCAGAGGCTGTCTGGCGCCTGAACTGCAGGTATTCAAGGATGCGATGCGAGTCGCAGATGGCCTCGCCGTCGATCACCAGCACCGGCACACGCCGTTGGTCGGTCAGCGCCTCAACCTCCGGCCGGCGCGAGCGGTTCTGAGGCACGACCACCTCCTCGAACGCGATGTCCTCGCGCGCGAGCGCCCGCGCCACCTTCCCGCAGGGGCAAAGACGGTTGGTGGGAGTGCTGCAGCGATACAGCGTCGCCATCTGGGAGCGCGCCGCTGCTCGGTACTCAGCGCCTCCGAGACCGCCGCCGGCCGCCGCTTGCCAGCGTGGTGAAGGCCGCAAAACCGCCGCCCAACACGAACCCTGCAACAACCGCGCCCACGACGACCTGCGTGCGATGGCGCCGCATCTGTCCGCGCCAGTCGGTTGCCCGCACCACCTCGCCGCGCAGCTTCTCGAGCGAGGTGCCGAGTTCTCGGCGGTTCTGCTCGATTGATGCGCGAATCTGCTGCGGGCTACGAGCCTGCGGCATCAGGACGGCCCCTGGGTCTGGGTGCTGACGGTTTCACGGATCTTCTTGGCCTCGTCGATCGCCATGTCGGGCTTGGGGGGGCCGACCCTGAGCTTGCGCCATGCGAACAGAAATGCTGCCGCGGTCAGCAAGACCAGCAGCGCTGTGGTGATGATGAAGCCGATCCAGATTTTCCCGGTACCTGCGATCGGGGAATTGAGTCCCCAGGCAAGCGTCTCCAAGCCCAGAAACAGCGCGAACACCCCGAACACGGCTCCGATGGCGGCGGCGACCACTCCGCGGGCAAGGCTCGTGAGCTTTGCGATCGTCTCCACCTTGGCAAGCTCGATCTCCTCGCGGATCAACAGCGTGACCCGCTCGGAGACCTCGGTCACGGCCGTCGCGAGATTCTCGTTCTCCCCGCTCTGGGTGGTCATGGTGGTGGGTTCCGTCGACATTCCGGCTCGCTCAACTCGCTAGTCGCCGGAGGATCATCGCAAACACAAATCCTGCCGCAAACGCCGCTCCGGCCGCGACCTCGGGCTTCTCATCGACGATCGCGGTGGCACGCTCCTGAAGCCCGGGCTGCTGTTGCGCATCTGTGGCCTGCAGCGGCGGCGCGGGCGCCACGGGTTGTCCGGCTAGGGGCGCGGTCTGCTCGGAAGGTGCTGGAGGCTGCTCGCTCACTCGGGCGGATCTTCGCCGAAGACGCGCTTCCAGATCAGGGTCGAGACCCGCGCGGTGGCGACGCTTGCCAGCGCGCCGACCCCGGCCACCAAGCCGGACCACAGCAGCCGCTTCACGAGAGGACTCTCTGTCATCTCCGCCATCGGCGCGGATTCAATCAGACTCTGCGGGGGCATTGCCGGATGCGCCTTACCCTTCGAGTCCACGGCAGATCGTTTCGACGATCATCCGCTTGGACCTCTCGAACTGATCATCCCCTACGGGCGCAGAATCGAAGATCCAACCGGTCAGCACCTGCTCGACGAGTCCATAGAACGCGAGCGCGGCGAACTCGGGGGTGACCTCGGATCGAAATGCGCCCTCGCGCTGAGCCCGCGCGACGATCTCCGCGATCAGCCGATAGGCGTCGCGGATCTTCTCCAGGTGGGTGCGCCCGAACGTGTTCGCGGCCCGCGTAACCTCGACGATGATCACCTTCATCAGCTCGGGGTCGTGGCGGTATGAGTCGACGATGAAGGCCGCGATCGCGCGCAACTTTTCACGGGCGGCTCCGTGAGCGGCATCGGCTTCGCCGATCGCCGACAGCATGAACTCCCACCGCTCCAGGAAAAGGGTGTCGAGGATTGCCTCCTTGGAGGGGAAGTAGTGATAGACGAGGCCGTAGGCGACTCCCGCCTGGTCGGCAATGTCGGACACCCTGGAGGTGTGAAAGCCCTGGCGCGCGAAGACGCGCACGGCAGCATCGAGGATGACGCGACGCTTTTCGGCGGCCGCCGTCGAGGGCGCCGCCATCAGCCGGCGGCTCCCGATGGCTGGGCAACCGCCTCGGCAAATCCATACATGTCCTCGCGCCTGTGGGAAAGCACGGGAATGCGGCCTCTGATCGTTTGCAGCTGATCGAAGTCCAGCTCGGCGACGATCGCGCACTCCGTATCGGGAGCGCTGGCGAGTACGAGCCCCCATGGGTCGACGATCATCGAACGGCCTCCGGAGCGGTAGCCGCCCCCGTGGGTCCCGACTTGGTTGGCGGCAACTATGTAGCACTGGTTCTCGATCGCCCGCGCGCGCAGCAGTATCTCCCAGTGGTCCCGGGTGGTGGGCACCGTAAACGCGCTCGGCACCGAGATGATCTCGGCGCCGCGAGCCGCCAGCATCCGATACAGCTCGGGAAATCGCAGGTCGTAACAGATGGTCATCCCGAGACCCGTACCGCTTGCGAGCTCCGAGACGATCACCTCGTCGCCGGCCTGTTCTTGGGCGGACTCGGCGTAGAGCACTCCTTCGACCTCCACGTCGAACATGTGCAGCTTGTGGTAGACGGCGCGGACGTGTCCGTCGGGGCCCACGTGAACACTCGTGTTCTGATTCTTCTCAAGCTCGGGTACGTGCTCGACGATCGAGCCCGCCACGATCTCGACCCCGAACTCGCGGGCCGTCGACTGCGCCCAGGAGATCGCCGGCCCGTCGAGCGGTTGCGCCCCGGCCTCCAGCTGTTCGGGCGACCCGAGCACGGTCCACTTCTCCGGAAGCACCACAAGCTCGGCACCACGCCCGATGGCGTCGCGCACGAGGAGGTCCGCCTTCTCGAGGTTGCGCTCGGTGTCCTCGGTGGAGCTAAGCTGGACGGCGGCTGCGCGCATGACCGTTCTCCCTGCTGATTGACTTGTCAGTCAGCGCAAGGATACAGGGCTTTCTCGCTGTCGCCGCAGCGCCGCAAGCAATAGCTTTGAGTGCATGGCCCCGATCAGGTCGCGCAGGGGCCCTGCCCCGGAAGCGATGATCTCGAGGGCCCGTTCGACCTCGACGCTTGCAGCCAGACGCTCGAGCAGCACGCTGACCTCCTCGGCGACCAGCGGCTCAAGCGCATCTCGATAACGCAGCGTGTCATAGACGGTGAAGCCCAGCGCCTCCTCGTACCCGCCCGCCCTGAACCGCGATATAGCCTCAATGATCGCAACGTCGTCGGGGTCGTAGCCGCGGGCGTTCGGGGTGAGGATGCCGAGCTGCTCGAGGCGGTCGAGCACATTCTGAGGGATCTTGTAGGTGCAGCGTACGCTGGCCCGCGAGACCCGCCCGCTCTCCCCTGCTTCGATTGCCCGCTCGAGGATCCGATCTTCAAGCTCGATCAGCCGGGACGCGCGCTGCGCGTCGTCGCCGATCACTTCGCGAATCACGCGCAGCGGCATGAACCGCTCCTCTTGGAGCCGCTTGATGAGCCGCACGCGCTCGATGAATTGCTCGGGGTAGTAGGCCATGTTGCGCGAGGTCCGGAGCACCTCGGCCTGATCGCCCAGGAGGCCCTCACGCAGGTAGTGCTTGATCGTGCCCGCGCTCACCCCGGAGCGCTCGGCTAGTTCGGACATTTTGAGCATGCCGGTGGTCGAGGTCATGGGCGACCCAGAAATGAACCCTGCGCGTCGTCGACGGGGCCGGCTACGGCCCCGCTTGCTTGGAGGCCTGCGATCTCATCGCCGGAGAAGCCGGCCGCCGTCAGGATCTCATCGGTGTGCTCTCCCAGGGCGGGCGCCGGCGCCCGCGTGGGATCGGCGGGGGTGCGGCTCAGTTTGATCGGCGTGCCCAGCAGCTTGATCGGCTCCGCCGCGCCGGGCTGGCGCAGCTCGGCCACCATTGAGCGCGCGGCCACCAGCTCGGAACCAAGCGCCTCATCGATGTCGAGCACCGGCTCCAGGCAGCAGTCGTGCTCGGAGGCAAACCCCTGCCACTGTTCGCGCGTTCGCTCGGCGAAGATCTCGCACAGGGCACGATGTGCGTCGGAGCCGGGAGGCTCAAAGGCCCGGTCGAGCAGATCCTCTCTGGCGACCCCGCGGCAGAAGGTGCTCCAGAACTTGTCCTCGAGTGCGCCGAGTGCGACGTAGCCGTCCGCGCACCGGTAGGGGCGATAGCAGACAAAGCCACCCCCGAGTGCGAGCTCGCCCCGGCGCGGCGCAGCACCGGTGGCGAAGCGCTGCGCAGCTACGAGCGCGAGCCACGAGAGCGACCCGTCGAACATCGAGATGTCTACGAACTGCCCCTCTCCGGAGTGCTCGCGCTCCCGCAGCGCCGACATGATTCCTACCAGGGCCATCAGTGCCCCGCCGCCGATGTCGGCGATCTGTCCCGCGCTTTGGACCGGCGGACCGTCCGCCTCACCCGATAGGGCCAAGAGACCGTTAAGGGCCAGGTAGTTCAGGTCGTGACCGGGTCGGTCTCGCGCCGGCCCGTCCTGCCCATAGCCGGTGATGGCGCAATAGACCAACCTCTGATTGACGGAGCGCAGCCGCTCGTAACCCACCCCCAGCCGGTCGAGCACGCCCGGGCGAAACGACTCGAGCAACACGTCTGCATCGCGTGCCAGCTTGATCAGCACATCCTTACCGTCGTGCGATTTGAGATCCACCCGGATCGAGCGCTTGCCACGGTTGAGGGCGAGGAAGAACGCACTGCGTGCGGTCTGGTCGGGACCGTCGTGGTAGGGGGGCGCCCAGCGCGCGTAGTCCCCCATGGCAGTGTCCTCGACCTTGATCACGTCGGCCCCGAAGTCGGCGAGCAGGAGCGAGCAGAAGCCGCCGGGGAGCAACCGGGAAAGGTCGAGCACCTTGAGGCCGTGGAGCGGGAGGGCGCTCATGGACGTAGGGGCTCACGCACGAGGCGATCCACTCCCATCAGCGCGCGTGCCTCGGCCACGCTCGCCACCCGCCGGCCGGCATCCTCGACCATCTGCCGCGCCTTGGCGACGAGGTCGCCGTTTGAGCGGGCCATTCGTCCATCGGGCAGGTAGAAGTTGTCCTCGACCCCGACCCTGACCGACCCTCCCAGGGTGAGCGCGGCCGCGACAAGCATCCACTGCTCGCGCCCCACGCCGATGACGCTCCAGTGGCTGTCGCCGGCGGGCAGGTTGTCCGCCATCGCCGCGACGTTGCGCGCGGTCGCGGGTACGCCCCCCACCACGCCCATGACGAAGTTCACGTGCAGGGGTCGCTCCAGCACGCCCATGTGAACGAGAGGGTTCAGCGAGCCAACGTGGCCGAGGTCGAAGCACTCGTGCTCGGGTTTGATCGCAAGCGCTCGCATCGCGTCGAGGAGCTCGATGATCTCCTCGAAGGAATTCGCGAACACGAACTTGAACACGAAGTCCTTGCGCTTGCGCGAGTACTTGGCGTAGTTCATCGAACCCATGTTGAGAGCCGCCACCTCTGGCAGGCCCGCTTCCAGATAGGCGATCCGCTTGGCAACCGGGACGCCCACTGTCCCCGTGGAGAAGTTGATGATGGCGTCGCTGCCGAGCTCGGCGCGGATGGCGTCTGCGATCGCCACGAAGTCCTCGACCTCGTAGCTCGGGGTGCCGTCCGGCTTACGCGCGTGGATGTGGATGTGGACGCCACCCTCGTCGACGATTCGCCGCGCCTCGGCGGCGTACTCCTGGGGCGTGTAGGGGATCGCCGGGCACTGATCACGGCCCGCGATCACGCCTGAGATCGCGCACGTCAGTACGACCGGATCATCAAGTGTCACCCCCTGCCTCCCTCCGGTCGGCGCTCTGATCAGGACTGCGGGCATCCAGCCCGCAGTGACCGCTCCGCTTCGCTTTGCTCACACCGGCACCACCCCACCGCGTTTCCACGGGCGGGAAATCCGCTTGCCGGAAGCCAGCTCGAGAGCGCGGCAGATCGTCGACCTGGTCTCGCGGGGATCGATCACGTCGTCGATCATGTCGTTGCCGGCGGCGATGTACACATCGATGATCTTGCGGAAGTTCGCGATCAGCTCGCGGCGCTTCGCGTCTGGATCATCGGCGTCCTCTACTTGCTTGCGGAAGATGATCTCCACCGCGCCCTCGGGGCCCATCACGCTGATCTCGGCCGAGGGCCAGGCCACGATCAGGTCGGGCTCATAGGCGCGACCACACATCACGTAGTAGCCGGCACCGTAGGCCTTGCGCAATACGACCGTGACCTTGGGGACCGTCGCATTGGCGGTCGCGTAGAGCATCTTCGCTCCGTGGCGGATGATGCC
>Ga0070741_10003456_pt1 | contig 39235 bp, 37 predicted proteins | sample Coa_R1_4_FD_66440 | JGI IMG/M metagenome (GOLD analysis project Ga0070741, IMG submission 66440) | Surface soil microbial communities from Centralia Pennsylvania, which are recovering from an underground coalmine fire - Coalmine... | ecosystem: Environmental > Terrestrial > Soil > Unclassified ...
CGGCGGCCCGGTCTCGACGTTGACCTGGACGGAGGCCGTCGAGCACATCATCGTGCGCCCGGCGAAGCCGTCGGCGTCGAAGAACGCCTCCATGGCGGCGTAGCGGGGCTGGTCGAGGATGCGCCGCGGGGCCCGGAGGGTGTCGAGCCCCCGGGCCACCGGCTGGATCCCGGCCCGCCGGAGGACGGCGGAGATGGCGCCGAGGTCGGCGGCGGCGGCCGGCAGGGCATCGTGGAGGCCCCGCAGGGGCGGCGTACTGATCTCGATCTGGCCGCCCGGTTCGAGGGTGATCCGGCTGCGGGCCGGGAGGCGGGTGCGTTCGGCGATGGCCCGGAGGTCGCCGGCCGGGGCCCGCCGGCCGGGATCGGCGGAGGGATAGGTGAGAAGCTCGACCTCGACGCCGACCAGTCCCCGGTCGGACGGGGCCATCGACCGTTCGGCGATGTGCCGGCGGAGGTCGTCGAGCGTGAGCTGACGTCGGGGGGCCGGCACGGCTACCGGTACCCGAAGGCCGACGTGACCCACTCGAGGTTGCGAACCGGGGCCTCCCAGAGGTGGAGGTTGACGAGCATGGTGTGCCCTCCTGGCGTGCCCACGTCGCCGGCGGCGACTCCTCCACAGTTTCCCTGGAACGCCCAACCGTTACACGCCGACCAGGGCGCAGCGGCGGCCGGCGGCCCGCCGACACGCTTGAGACGAGCCTGATATCCACGTCATTTGTCCGGTTTGAGGGAGGAATGTCCAGATCGGACGGGGAATTCAAAAGCGTTCGGGACCAGGGCGCCCTCGTCCCCAAGGGCGTCGAGGATGTGGAGGGGAGATCGTTCAAATGTCGGAAGCCATGTCGAACGTCGAGCGCGCGCTCTGGCGGATCGCCGAGCTCGGCGCCCGCTGCAGCCAGCAGTCGGCGACGGGCAACCGCGGCCCGTTGTGGGCCGAGCTCGAACAGACCATCGTCAACCTCGAGGCCGACTTCGAGGCGGCCCGCCAGGCCGTGGACATCGCCCCCGCGCAGGTCCGCAGCCTGGAGGGCCGGCTCAGCGTGGCCAAGAAGGAGCGGGACCGGGAGCGGGTTCGGGCGGACGAGAACCAGGCCGACGCCGCCGCCGCCCGGCGGGAGCGCGACCGGGAGCGGGCTCGGGCCGGCAAGGCCGTCGCCGCTGCCACCGCCGCCCGGGCCGCGGCCAACGAGGCCGCCGCCGCCGCCTCCGAGGCCGGCGCCCGGCTGACCGCCGCCCAGGCCGCCCTCGACCAGGCCCTGACCACCAGCGAGGCGATGGCTGCCGCTCGGGACGAGGCGCTGGCGAAGCGGGACCAGGCCATGGTCGCCGTCGAAGAGGCCGAGACCTGCATCGGCATGCTCGAGGCCCGCATCGGCCAGCTGACCGCGGACGTCGACGCCCTCCGGAGCGAGCGCGACGTGGCCCGGGCCGAGCGGGACGAGCTCCGAGCCGAGCGTGACGCCGCCCGCGCCGGCACCAAGGCCCTCGTCGCCGAGCGCGACGAGATCCGGGCCGAACTGGAGGCGGCCCGGGCCGAGCGGCGCGCCGCCCTGGCCGAGCGCGAGGCCGCCCTGGCCGAGCGCGAGGCCGCCCACGCCGAGCGGGACGAGATCATCGCCGAGTGGGACGAGACCCGAGCCGAGCGCGACGCCGCCCAGGCCGAGCGCGACGCCTTGGCCGCCGCGGCGGCCGCCGCCTCCGCCCATCGGGCCGACGCCCTCGACACCATGGCCGCCCGGGCCGAGGGTGCCGTCGTCGTCCTGCCGGGCGTCGCCCTGCCCGAGACGCCGGCCGGTCCCGTGACCCCTCCCGCCCGGGTGTCGTGGCGACCGACGTGGTCGGAGTGGGCCGCCGACGACGACGACGAAGGCGGCGCCGAGACCGGCCGGCCGGCCGCGGCGCCCGTCCGCCAACCCGCCGCCGAGGCGAAGCAGGCCGTCTCCGAGGTCGTCCTCGACGGCGGCGCCGACGCCGCCCCCGCGCCGGCCAGCGTCCGCCGCTACCTCAACGTGGCCGCCACCATCGGCCAGCTCCTTCCCGAGGACCTCGGGCCGCTGCTGCTCTCCGGGGCCACCGTCGTCCGCCGGGAGGGCCGTCTGTTCGCCACCGTGGCCGTCACCGCCGACTCCTTCACCGCGCCGGGCCCCGACGGGGCCGACCAGGCCAAGAAGCTGGCCGACGCCGGCTTCCGGGTCGAGTGGACGACGGACGCTCCGCTGGCCTGCTAGGGGTGCGGGCCCGGCCCGCCTACCAGGGAACCGTGGCGCCGGTGTGGTCGAGGAAGCTTCCCGACTGCGCCGGCGTCAGCGCGTCGATCACGTTCAAGATCCCCTGGACGGATTCGGGCGGCGCCAACGGGGCGCCGGCCCCGCCCATGTCGGTCGCCACCCAGCCGGGGCTCACGGCCACGACGATCGTGCCCTGCGGGCGCAGCTCGGCGGCCAGGTGGCGGGTCAGCATGTTGAGCGCCGCCTTGCTCATCCCGTAGGCGACGTTGCCCCGGGAGGTGGCCCGCGCCAGCGAGCCGAGCCCGGATGACAGGTTGACCACGATGGCGCCGCCCGCCGCAGCCAGCAACGGCGCCAGGGCCTGCGTCACGAGGATCGGGCCGACGGCGTTGACCTCCAGCACCTCGACGACGGGCTCGGGCCGCAGCTCGGCCAGAGCGCCGGCGCTGGCCCGCTCCGGCTGGCCCGGCGCCGACCAGATCCCGGCGTTGTTGACGAGGAGATCGACGGCGCCGAACCGCTCCCCGATGTGGAGGGCGGCGGCGGCCACGTCGGCCGGGTCGACCACGTCGAGGCGGACGGCGGTGCCCCGCCCGCCCGACGCCGTCAGCAGCTTGTTCAGCTCGTCGGCTTTCTTCGGCTGGCGGACGGTGGCCACGACATCGTCCCCGGCGGCCAGGAATTGGCGGGTGAACTCGAGGCCCAGCCCCCGATTCGCCCCGGTCACGACCACTCGACGCATCTCGAACCTCCGGATATCCGCTTAGGCTGCTCCGATTGACGAGACGATCTGTGCGGTCGCCCGGGATCGGAGGAACCCATGGGACCTGGAGAATCTTCCCCTCGCTGGCGGGGTGTCCACCACTTGGCGCTGATCACCCCCGACATGGACGCCACCGTCCGCTTCTGGTGTGGGGCCCTCGGCGCCCGGCTGGTGGCGACGCTGGCCACCGAGGCCTTCCGGCACTACTTCTTCGAGTTCGCGCCCGGCTCCACGGTCGCCTTCTTCGAGTACCGGGGCATGCAGCTCGACTTCTTCGCCAAGCCGGCCGGCGTCCCCGCGCCGCAGGCGTCGCAGTTCGACCACCTGTCGCTCGCCCTGCCCGACGAGGACGCCCTCCACGCCCTGCGGTCCCGGCTGAAGGAGGCCGGCTGCGAGGTGACCGACGTCGTGGACCACGGGATCATGCGCTCGATCTACTTCACCGACCCGGCCGGGATCGCCCTCGAGGCCTCCTGGTGGGTGACCGACGCCACCGGCCGGCCGACCGACTACGGCGACAGCCGGCTCTTCGCCGACCCCGACCCGGTGCCGGCCGTGGCCGAACTGCGGGCCCGGGGCGAGGTCGACTCGATCCCCGCCACCCGCCTCGTCGACGAGATCACCCGCGACCTGTACCAGGTCGGCCCGTAAGGCCGCCGCGGAGTCCGTCCTCACAGGGCCCGTCCGCCGCTGACGGTTACGACCTCCCTCTTCCGCACCGCCGGGCTGACGAAGCGCTACGGCGGCGTCACGGCCGTCGACGGCCTCAGCGTCGACGTGCCCCGGGGCCTCGTCGGCCTCGTGGGGGCGAACGGCGCCGGCAAGACCACGCTCTTCCGGCTGCTGCTCGGCCTCGCCCGTCCGACCGAAGGGGCCGTCGAGGTCTGCGGGCGGGCGGTGGCCGCCGACCCGGTGGGCTCCCGGGCCCGGCTGGGCTACATGCCGGAGCACGACTGCCTGCCGCTCGACCAGAGCGCGGCCGACGTGGTCGCCACCCTCGGCGAGCTGTCGGGGCTGCCGCCCCGGGCGGCCCGCCAGCGGGCCTCGGAGATCCTCGACCTCGTCGGGCTCGACGAAGCCCGCTTCCGGCCCGTCGGCGGCTTCTCCACCGGGATGCGCCAGCGGGTGAAGCTGGCCCAGGCGCTGGTGGCCGACCCGGAGCTGGCCCTCCTCGACGAGCCGACCGCCGGCCTCGACCCCACCGGCCGGGAGGAGATGCTGGCGCTGGTGGCCCGGCTGGCGTCGTTCGGGATCTCCGTGCTGCTGGCCACCCACCTGCTCGACGACGTCGCCCGGGTCTGCGACCACGTCGTCATGCTCGACGCCGGCCGGCTGGTGGTGGCCGGGCCGACCGAGACGCTGCTCCGCCAGACCGGGAAGCTGACCGTGGAGGTCAACGCCGGCGTCGGGCGGCTGGCCCGGGCGCTGGCCGACCGGAGCTTGACCGTGGTGGCCGACGGGCCGTTCCGCGACGACGAGGGGGGCAGCGTCGACGTGGTGGTCGGCACCGACCCGGGGCCGGTCCTGGACACGATCCGGGATGTCCTGGCCGACCTGGGCCTGCCGCTGCACCGGCTGTCGTCCCGGGCGGGTTCGCTCGACGAGGCCTTCACGTTGGGCGGCACGCTCGACGGGAGCGGCGGCGCCGGCCCGGGCGGGTGGGGGCCGTGAGCGCCCGGGGCGCCGTCTACGACCGCGGCTACCGTCCCTACGACGGGCCCCGGGGCGGGCGGGCGGCGTCGGTGCTGGCCCTCTACAAGGCCTCGGTCCGGCGGGCCGTCGGGCTGCGCCGGTCCTGGCGCCAGAAGTTCCTGCCGCTCGGGCTGCTGGCCGTGGTCAGCGTGCCGGCGGCGGTCAACGTGGGCATCGGCTACGCCACCCGGAACTCGCCGCTGGAGGGCTTCTCGTTCTTCACCTACCGGGAGTACGTCGGCGTCTCTTCCGCCCTGCTGCTGTTCGTGGCCGTGTGCGCCCCGGACGTCGTCTGTCCCGAACGCCGCCAGCGGGTGCTGCCGGTCATCTTCGCCCGGCCGCTGACCGGCACCGACTACGTGGCGGCCAAGCTCGGCGCCATCTTCAGCCTCGTGTTCGCCTTCTCGCTCCTCCCCCAGGTGCTGCTCTACGTCGGCCAGACGCTCGTGAGCAAGGACGGTTCGCTGCACTACGTCTCACAGCACGCCGACGTCCTGTGGAAGGTGCCGGTGGCGGTGGCGGCGCTGGCGCTCTACTACGCCGCCCTGTCGCTGGCCGTCTCGTCGCTGACGGCCCGCCGGCTGGTGGCCGGCGCCTCGGTGTTCGGGCTGGTCATCATCAGCTCGGTCGTGGCCCACATCCTGAACGAGGCCGGCGCCCTCGGGGGGCGGGGGCCGCTGTTCAACCTCCTGTCGCTGCCGCTCGTGGTGCGGGACCTCGTGTTCCTCGGCCACGTCTACCCGCAGAGCCCGCTGGCCGGGGTGGCCGGGGCCGGAGCGCTGGCGGTGGTGGGCTACGTCGTCGTGGTGGCGGTGTCGGTGGCGGTGCTGCTGTGGCGCTACCGGTGGGCGGAGCGGTGAGCGCCCTGCCCGACGTGGCGGCGGACGGGTCGGCGGTCGACCCGGCGTTCGTGGCCGACCCGACCGTGGTCGTGTCCGGGCTGTCGGTGTTCTTCGGGCCCAAGGTCGCCCTCTCCGAGCTGTCCTGCTCCTTCGGCCCCGGTGTCACCGGCCTCCTCGGCCCCAACGGCGCCGGGAAGACCACGCTGATGCGGGCGATCACCGGCCTGCTGACCGTGTCGGCGGGGCGGGTCTGGGTGGCCGGCGGCGACCCCCGCCACGACCGGGCGGTGCAGGGCCACGTGGGCCTCGTGCCGGAGGACGAGGCCGTCCCTGGCGGGCTCACCCCCCGCCAGCTGACCCGCTACCGGGCCGCCCTCCACTCGGTGGCCGACCGGGAGGCGCCCGAGCGGTGGCTGGCCGTCGTCGACCTGCTCGACGTCGCCGACCGGCCGATGGACGGCTTCTCGAAAGGGATGCGCCAGCGGGCCAAGGTGGCGGCGGCGCTGGTGTCCAACCCGACCGTGCTGATCCTCGACGAGCCGCTCAACGGCGCCGACCCCGTCCAGCGGGTGAACCTCATCCGGCTGTTCCGCCAGCTCGGCGACCAGGGGCGGACGGTGCTGGTCAGCTCCCACGTCCTCTACGAGGTCGAACGACTCGCCGAGCGGGTGATGGTGCTGGTGGCCGGCCGGCTGGCCGCCGCCGGCGACCGGCGGGGGATCCGCGACGCCATGGCCGACCGGCCCCGGCGAGTGCTGGTGCGGGCCGACCCGCCCCGGGTGCTGGCCGCCGCCCTGGCCGGCCACGAGGCCGTCGGCGGCGTCGAGGTCGACGGCGACCGCCTGACGGTGGCCACCCGCCGGGCCGGCGACCTCGCCCTCGCCCTGCCCGGGCTGGCCCGCCAGGCCGGCGTGCGCCTGTGGGAGGTCCGTCCGCTCGACGAGTCGCTCGAAGCCCTGTTCCGGGAGCTGGTCCGGTGAGCGCCGGTCCGTCCGGCCGGCCCGCCCGCCTCGTTCTGGCGTTCGTTTGCCGCCCGGGAGCGGAAAAGGAACGCCAGTTTGATTGGGACGGCCGGCCGGCCCCGCCCCGCCCGGCTCGTTCTGGCGTTCGTTTACCGCCCGGGAGCGGAAAAGGAACGCCAGTTTGGCCGGCCGGCCCGCTCAGCTCGTTCTGGCGTTCGTTTACCGCCCAGGAGCGGAAAAGGAACGCCAGTTTGATGGGAACGGCGGGCCGGCGGGGCCGGAAAGGAACGCAGGTTTGATGCGGACAGCGGGCCGGCGGGGGCGGACGGAGCCGCGGCTGGTGGCCGTGTGCGCCGGGTATGCGCTGCGGGCGTGCTTCCCGACCAAGCGGCGGATCGGCCTGGCGCTGCCGGCGGCCGGGGCGCTGCTGTTCGCCCTCCTGGCCCGGCTGATCCCCGATACGGCGCCGGCGGCGCTGGCGCAGGTGGCCGACGGCGGCCTGTTCGGCATCGTGCTGCCGGTCGGGTGCCTGGTGATCGGCGACGCCGTCCTCGGCGCCGAGGTCCGCTCCGGGACGCTGCACTTCACCTGGCTCTCCCCCGTGTCGTTCGGCACCGTCGTCGCCGGCCGCTGGCTGGCCGGTTCGGCGGTGGCCGTGGCGGCGCTGGCCGTGCCGTTCGGCGTGGCCGCCGTGGTGGTCGGCGTGCCGGCGGCCGTCGGGCCGCTGTTCCTGGCCGCCGGGGTGGGGTCGGCCGCCTACGTGGCGGTGTTCGTCCTGATCGGGGCCCTCAGCCGCCGGGCGGTGGTGTGGTCACTGGCCTTCGTCGTCCTCGGCGAGCGGCTGCTCGGTACCGCCCTGTCGGGGCTGGCCCAGTGGTGCCCGGGCTGGGAAGCCCGAGCCGTCTACGCCCGGCTCGGCCCCGGCGCCGCCGGCACGCTGCACCGGGCCGGGATCCCGGAAGGCGGGTCGGCCGTCGTCCGCCTCGTGCTCATCGCCGCCGTCGCCCTCGTCGTCGCCGCCCTCCGTCTGGGCCGGCTCCGCCTGTCGGGCCCGTCCGGCGACTGATCCCGCCAACCGGCGTTCCTCAGGAACACCCCCTGTTCCGGAGGAACGCCGGATCGTCGGGTCAGGCCGGGTTGTCCTGGAACACGACGTTGACGTGGTCGAAACCGAGGCCGGCCAGGAACTTCGTCAGCATCTGGGTCGTGTTCTGGTCCGCCCGGGCGACGAGGCCGGAGTCGTCGGCCGCCGCCCGCAGCTTCGGCTCGGCGGCGGCGTAGAGCGCCTGCTCGCCGGTCGGGCTGTCGGAGAACACGGACCCGAGCCGGTCGAGGAGCCCCCGGTCGCGGTCGACCACGTGGCTGGCGTCCGTGTCGAGGACGGGCTTCGACAGCGTGGCGTGGGGCAGCGTGATCGTGACCGAGTGGTCGGGGTCGACGGTGACCGCACCCGGCCCGAGGCCGGAGAAGTCGACGCCGGCGTCGACGGAGCCCTGGGCCAGGAACAGCGTCCGCTCGCCCTTCAAGAAGGACGGGATGTACCTGGCGTCCTTCTCGAGGTCGACCATCACCTGATAGGAGCCGGTGGCGGCCTGGTACTGGTGGAGGTCGTCGAGCGCCTTGAGGACGGCGGGGCCGGTCCGGTCGACCTGCCGGGTGGCGAACGGGTTCCCGAATCCGGGGATGAGATCGCCGAGGTGGTGGACGCCGACCCAGCCGAGCAGGACGGCGAGGACGACGGCGACCGCCCGGACGGCGCCGCCGAGGAGCCCGCGGCCGGCCCGGGGGGCGGCCGTCCGGGGCGGCGCGGCCCACTTCCCGGCCCGGTACGACGCTCCGACTGCATCCCGCTCGGCGGCGAGGACCGGCATGGCGGTTCCTTTCGGATGTGAAGAAATCTGAGGTGGCCCACCATTCTGACCGCGGCACCCGCCCCGTGTTACCGAACCACGGAAGGATTCGGCCCGCTCGTGCGTCCAACCCGCCGTGAACGACGAACGAACCGGCCGCCGGTGAACCCCGCCGCCGGCCCGATGGTGCGCCGCGACGAGGTGGCGCCCGAGGTTCTGGAGCGGGCGAGGCGGGGTGACGAGCGGGCCTTCACCGACCTGGTGCGTCACTACGACCACCGGCTCCGGGCGCTGGCCTTCCGGCTCCTCGGCGACCGGGCGGCCATGGACGACGTTCTCCAGGACGCCTACGTCAAGGCCTTCCGGGCCCTGCCCGCCTTCCGGGAGGAGGCCGGGCTCGGCACCTGGCTCTACCGGATCACCTACCGGGCCTGCGTCGACCACCACCGCCGGGAGGGCCGCCACGTGAGCGAGGCGGCGGCCGGGGCCGACCTGGCGGCCCGGGGCGCCGGAGCCGAACCGGCGGCCACCGCCGTGGCCCGGGCCGACCTGGCCCGGGCGCTGGCCGCCCTGCCGGTCGACCAGCGGGCGGCGGTGCTGCTGGTCGACGCCGAGGGCCTCGACTACGACACCGCGGCCGACGTGCTCGGCGTGGCGGCCGGAACGGTCGCCTCCCGCCTGTCCCGGGCGAGGGCCGCGCTGCGGGTCGCCCTGAGCGAAGGAGAATCGCGATGAACCCCGAGCGCGACGAGCGCCTCGGCGCCGCCCTGTCCGACCTGGCCGTGCCCGATCACGGCCCGGACTTCTGGAGCCGCCTCGACGAGCGCATCGCCGCCGTCGCCGACCCGGCCACTCTCGCCGGGCGGGCCGCCGCCGGCGGGCACGCCACCGCCGCCGGCGGGCACGCCACAGACCCCGGCGCCGCCCCGGTCAGCCTCGACGAACGGCGCGACCGCCGCCCCCGGCGCCGGCCAAGTCGGAGCGGCCGCTCGCTGCTGGCCGCCGCCGCGGCGGTGGCCGTCGTCGTCGGAGCGGCCGGCGCCGTGACGGTCGTCCGGCGAAGCGACCGCGGCAGCCAGGTCAACGCCGCCGGCCGCTCGCCGGGCACCACGGCGCCGGCGGCGGACGCCACGGCCGCCGCCCCGGCCGAGTTCTCCGCCACCTACGACGGGATCGACGGCTCCGCGGGCCCGGCGGGCCCGGCGGGCTGCTGCGACCGGTACCGCCTCACGGTCGCCCGGGACGGCAGCTACCGCTGGACCTCCTCCGACGGCGGCGACGACATGGCCTTCGACGCCACCACGAGCCGCCACGTCGAGATCGTGACCCGCGGCGTGGGCGCCTCCCCGCAGCACCCGAACGCCTTCGTCGCCACCGGCGTCCCGGTCGGCGGACCCTTCCAGGGCGTGACCAATCCTGACCCGCTCTCGCCCATCCGGGACTTCGTCATGGCCCTGGCCCGGGCCCACGATCCCCGGATCACGACCACGACCGTCGCCGGGCGGCCGGCCTGGCACTACGACGGCCCGATCGTCCAGGACCGCCTGGGCGGCGACCGCGCCCCCAACCACGCCGTGGCCGACGTCGACCAGGCGAGCGGCGTCCTCCTCCAGCTGACGCGGCGGGTCGGCGACCAGGTCGTGACCCGCTTCACCGCCTCCGCCGTCACGATCGGCGACCAGGTCGACCGTTCCCGGTACCGGCTCACCCCGCCGCCCGGGTCGAAGACCACCCCGGTCCCGATCGGGTTCGTCCCCACCACCCTCGACGAGGCGGCCGCCCACCTGCCCTACGACCTCCTCGTCCCGACCTGGGTGCCGGACGGGTTCACCCTCGACTCCGTCAACTCGGTGGCCGTCAACCGTGACCAGGCGGTCCCGACCGGGCCCGAGGGCGTCAACGCCCCCACGACGCCGGTGGTCAACATGACCTGGCGCCGCGGCGCCCAGACGTTCGCCGTGAGCCTGCGGCCGAGTGAGGGGCACCCCGACTGGAACGACCCCCTGGGCCGGGAAGGCCTGTCGCTCGACGCCCAGACGGTCCGGGTTCCCCTCGACGGCCGGCCGCCGCTCGACGGTCAGGTGGCCGTCGACCCGCCGGTGGAGCCCCACGTGTGGGGGGTGACGGGCGACCTCGTCGTCACGGTCTCGGGCGACCTGCCCCGGGCCGACCTGGAACGGGTGGCCGGCTCGCTCCGGCCCCACCGAGCGGGCTGAGGAATCGGCGTTCCCCGCACCACCCCCTGTCGAAAAGGAACGCCGAAGGCCGACCGGTCAACCGACGGAACCTTTTGCGGCAATTGGCAGGAGTTGCGCCCTTCGTGGCGAATCTCCCCACAGGGGACATTGGCGATCGGTGCGGCTGGGGGGTCACATGATCGAACACGCAGGGCAGAGCTATCGACAGCTGGCCGAGGAGATCGGCGCCGTGCTGCAGGCGGCGGCCAAGACGGCCGAGAAGATCCAGGCCGAGGCCCACGCCGACGCCGCCCGCCTCCGGGCCGAGGCCGAGGCCGACCGGCGGGCCGCCTGTGAGGAGGGCCGGCGGATCCTGGACGAGGCCCGGATGGAGGCCGACAGGGTGCGGGCCGAGGCGGAGTGGCAGGCGCAGGAGACACTGGCCCAGGCCCGCCGGCAGGCCGGCGAGCGCCTGGCCGGAGCCGACGCCCGGCTGGCCGAGATCGAGCTGGCCCAGAACCGGGTGCTGGACCGGCTGGCCGGCGTGAGCCAGGTGCTGGCCGACGCGCTGGCCACCCTGCGGGAGAGCCCGGCCGCCACCGGCCCGTCCGCCGCCGCGGCAGCGGCGGCAGCCCAGTCAGCCCCTGCCGACGACGACGACGACGCCGATACGCCGACGGCCAAGGTGTACTTCGTCGAGTTCCCGCCCGCCGCCGCGGCGCCCCCCGCCCCGGTGGAGGCGCCGATCGCGGCCGGCCCGGCGCCCGACCCGGAACCGGAGATCGTCCTGCCCGAGACCGCCGCCACCGATCTGGTCCACAGCGACGAGCGCCGCTCCGGATGGGCTCCGCCGATGGAGATCCCGGCCTGGTGGACGACCGGCGGCGCCCAGGGCTGACCCCCTTCCCGGAGCCCCCGGCCGTCACCCCGGACGGGAACCTCGGGTGACGGCCAGCTGCCGCGACAGCGCCACCAGCCGGCCGGCCGAGTCCCACAGCTCGCCGTCCTCCTCGAAGTAGCCGTCGCAGAGGAACTTCGTCCGGAAGCTGGCCGCGATCCAACCCGGCGCCGGCCGGCCCCGGACGTGCACGGTGAGCTCCACCGTCGGCACCCAGGCCGCTCCGGCGATGTCGAGCACCGCCGGGGGAAAGGCGTCGGCCAGCAGCGGGAGGGCGGCCACGTCGGGCTCCCGGCCGTCGGTGAAGCGCATCCACCCTTCCAGGCGGGCGATCTCCCCCTCCTCCCGCCGCTTTGGACGGGCCAGTCGGACGTCGATCGACCGATGGAGCTCCGGAAGCGTGCCGGGCAGGTCGTCCCACTGGCGGGGCTGGAGGTCCCGGGCCGGCACGCATTCCCCGGGGGGCGGGAGCGCCGGGGGACGGGCCCCGCTCTCGGTCGGCCCGTCGGCCAGGCCGAGATCGGAGAACGTCGCCAGCGTGCGGAGCAGTTCCTTCCCACCCTGGAGGAGCCGGCCCATGGCGGTGGCGTGGGTCTTTCCAATGCGGAGCGCCTCGACGTAAAGCTCCACCGGAGTGTGCCGGGCGGGCCGGAGGAAGTGGCCGGTCAGCGTGACCGGGTCGGGGAACGGGACGACCCGGCCCAGCCCCCGGGCGGCCAGCGCCAGCAGGAAGCCGCCGTTGGGCGGGCCGACGGTGTCCCAGCGGTGGCTCAGGCCGGCGGTGAAGGCGAGGCCGGTGCCGGGACCGGCCGGGCCGGCGGTCAGCGGGTCGAGGGCGCTGTCCTCGTCGAAGGCGCGCACCATCCGGGCCGGACCCTACCGCCGGGCGCTGTTTGCGCCGCCAACGGGCTCCCTCTGCCACCATGGCAACGATGGGGCGGGAACGGGTGGTCATCGTCGGCGGCGGCTTCGGCGGCCTGGCCTGCGCCCGGGCCCTGGACGGCGCCGACGTCGACGTCCTCCTCCTCGACACCCGCAACTACCACCTGTTCACCCCGCTCCTCTACCAGGTGGCCACGGCGCTGCTCGACCCGTCCGACATCGCCTACCCGTTCCGGACGGTCTTCCGCCGCTCTCGCAACGTCCGCTTCCGGCAGGCCCGGGTCACCGGCGTCGACTTCGACGCCCGGCGCCTGACGGTGGCCGGGGGCGAGCAGATCCCCTACGACACGCTCGTCCTGGCCACCGGCAGCGCCAACGCCTACTTCGGGAACCCCGAACTGGCCGAGCGGACCATCGGCATGAAGCACCTCGACGAGGCGATGCGGCTCCGCAACCACGTGCTCTCGTGCCTGGAGCGGGCGGCCCAGATCGCCGATCCGGCGGAGCGGGCCGAGTGGCTGACCTTCGTGGTCGTCGGCGGCGGCCCGACCGGCGTGGAGTACTCCGGCGCCCTGGCCGAGCTGCTGGGCATGGTCCTCGGGCGCGATTTCCCCGAGCTGGCACCGGGATCGGCCCGGGTGGTGCTGGTGGAGGGCGCCGATCGCCTCCTCGGGGCCTTCCACCGCAAGCTCGGCGCCTACGCCGCCGACACGCTGCGGAGCCGGGGCGTCGACGTCCGGCTCTCGACGCTGGTCGGCCAGGCGACGGCCACCGCCGCCGTCCTGTCGCCGACCGGCGACGGCGAATCCGTCACCATCGGCGCCCGGACGATCGTGTGGTCGGCCGGCGTCGGCCCCGACGACCCGCTCCACGCCGACGAGGTGCCCCGCAGCCGCTCGAGACGGCTGCAGGTCGACGACCGGCTCCGGCTCCGGCCCGGCGTCTATGCCATCGGCGACGTCGCCTCGGTGGACTCCGGCGGCGGCGAACTGCCCATGCTGTCCCCGCCGGCCATGCAGGAGGGCCGCTACGTGGCCCGGGCGATCCGCTCCGGTGGGGAGCCGGCAGCGCCGTTCCGCTACCTCGACAAGGGCACGATGGCCACGATCGGCCGGCGGTCGGCGGTGGCCCAGGTCGGGCCGCTCCGGTTTCGGGGGTTCCTCGGCTGGATCACCTGGCTGGTGGTCCACCTGTACTACCTGATCGGGTTCCGCAACCGGGCGATCGTCCTGGCGTCGTGGGGCTGGGACTACGCCCGGCGGGACCGGCCCATCCGCCTCATCGTCCGCAGCCGGTTCGACCCGGTGGTGGCCAGCCTGATCCCCGACGACGTGAGCGCCGCGCCCTAACCGATCGGCGTCAGCCGGCCGCGGCCGCGCTGTCCGTGGGGCCGGGGCGGCCCGTCCACCTTGGCCAGTTCCCAGACCGAGGCCAGGCCGAGCAGGTCGAGCAGGTGGGCCGACTCCCCGAGCAGCGTCGCCGTCCCCCGGGCGAGGTCGACGGTGGTGCTGACGCCCAGGCAGGCGACGAGGGTCACCAGCAGCGGCAGCATCCCGTAGGCCCGGGCCGGCCGCCAGCCGACGAAGAGGAAGCCGACGCCGAGGGCGAAGTCGAACGACCCGACCTCCCGGGCGATGTGGACGGGGGCGCCGGCGTCGCGCCCCAAGAGCAGCACCGGCAGGGCCAGCAGCATCTGGACGATGGCGAGGGCGATCAGCCCGCCCCGCAGCGCCTCGGGGTCGAACCGGCGGGAGGCCGCCGCCCGGTCCCGGGCGATGGCGCCGATGATCGTGGGGCCGAGGTCGGGGGTGGGGGCGGTCGCCGCCACCCGGGTGGCCCGGGCGAGGTGGATGGCCTCGGACTGGTAGCGGCGGCAGCCCTCGCAGTGGGCCAGGTGCCAGGCGAGGGTGGCGTCGTCGACGCCGGCGTCCTCACCGTCGAGGCGGGCGGAGATCCCCAGTCGGTACGTCTCGCATTCCATGCTCGGGTAGTCGGTGCGGGGACGCTTTCAGTTCCCGTACGGGGGTGCGGCCCGGTCAGCCGCCGGTCAGGAGACCGGCGCCGCCGTTCTGGCCCTCGACGGCTCGGCGGTGGGGCGGCCGGCGGCGATCAGGCGCATGGCCGCCGCCACCGCCAGCCCGAAGCCCAGGCCCATCGAGGCGCTGACCGCCAGGCGGGCCAGGACGGCGCCGAACCCGAAGGGAACCTCCGACCGTGCGAGGGCGGTGGCGTCGCCCACGCCGCCGAGGAGGGCGATCAGGAGCCCGGCCAGCGCCGCCACCGACAGCCCGTCCGACCGCCGGCGGAGGAGCCATACGATCCCCAGCACCCCGGCCGCCCACCCGAGCGGCGAGAACGGGCTCTGCGTGATCGCCTTGCCCAGGCGGTAGCTGAGGCCGCCGGCGTTGGCCAGGCCGAGGCCGACGTTGTGGAAGACGTCGATGGCGACCAGCACGGCGGTGACCGCAGCCAGCCCGGCGCCCCAGGCGGCGCTGCGGCCGATCGCCACCACCACGATCAGCAGGACGACCGCCAGCCCGTACCACGGCAGGGCGCTCGATCCCGGCTTCCAGATGAGGTTGCCCTTGACGACGAGGGGCCGGTCGCCGAGCTTCATCTTGACCGTCCACTCGGGAATGACGACGTGGCGCTGGTTCGGCGCCCGCTGCACCATCGGCGGGTTCGTGGCCAGCATCCAGTGGATCCGGTGGTCGTGCCAGCGGGCGACGGGCTCCGACGAGATCTTCTGCCAGTCCGTGTCGCCGACCTTGGCGTTCTGCGCCGCCGCCGGCGGCTGGTTGCCCTTCCTGGTCTGGTTGAGGTAGGTCGCGGGCGAGAGCCGGTTCTGGAACACGCCCTCGGGGCCGATCCGGAGGTAGGGCTCGTCCTTGTAGCCGTAGACGAGCAGCTCCTGGCCGGTGTGGTTCTCGACCTGGAGACGGCTGCCGGCCTCGACGACCTTGACATCGAGACCCGGCACCTCCGGCGCGACCGACGTCAGGTTCGTGTGGAAGTTCGTCGCGCTCACCCCCGAGACGCTGTGGGCCGAGGCGGGGGCGGCGGCGAGGCCGAGCCACACGAGGACGGCCGCGGCAGAGAGCAGGATCCGGCGCATGGCCGTCCATCGTGGCACCCCGGGCCCGGACCCGTGTGATCATCGGCGTCCGATGGCCCGGCCGGGCCGACGGCTCAGATCAGCGAGCGGAGAATGCGGAAGAGCGTGCGGGCGTCGGCCGCCGAGGGGCCGGCGGGCGAGTCGCCGAGGACCCGGAAGCAGGCGTGGATGCGGGCGGCCCGCAGGGTCGGCTCGAAGGTCGGCGGCGGGCCGCTCGGCCACCGGCGGCGGGCGTAGGCGGTTTCGACCCGGCGGCGCAGCCGGTCGGGCCAGCCCAGGGTGTAGAAGGCGAGGTCGAGTTCGCCGGGGGCGAGGGCGGCCGACTCCCAGTCGACGGGGAAGACATCGCCGTCCCGCACCAGGACGTTGGCCGCCGTGAACTCGCCGTGGATCACCGAGTGGGCGGCGGTCAGCAGCGGCTCGTAGAGGTCCGCCCGCCGGCAGGCGGTGGCCAGCCAGGGGTGGCGGAGGTGGAGGGCGCCGGCCCAGCCGGCGGTGCGGTCCATCCAGCCCTGGTACCACTCGGCGTCGCGGAACGGGATCCCCGACAGGAGCAGGTCGGGCCAGAGTCCCTCGGTGGCGCCGTGGAAGCTGCCCAGCCACTCGGCGGCCCGGTCGAGGGCCCGGCTGCGCCGGCAGTCGAGGAGCGGCGTGGCACCCTCCAGGAACTCGAGGACGAGCCAGTCGGCGTCGGTCGGGTCGTCGTGGCGGAAGCCGATGCAGCGGGCGGTGCTCACCCCGAGCGGCTCGAGCACGTAGCTGTAGACGGCCGCCTCCCGGGCGAGCCCGCCCCGGTGGCCGTAGGCGGCGTGCCGGGTGCCGTCGACCGACGGGCCGTGCTTGCAGTAGACCCGCCGCACGTCGCCGGCTCCATTCCGGCAGGTGACGACCTCGGCGTCGAAGGTGCCCTCGAACGGCCAGGGGCGGCGGTAGATCACCGGGCCCTCGCTTTGAGCGGTCCCGAACACCGAACCCAGCACCCGGGCGGCATCGTCGAGCTCGGCCGAGCCCGCGCCGCGCCAATCCCCAATCGAGAACATGCGCCTCTCCGAATTTCCCCAGCGTCCCCAGCGTCCCCAGCTGCCGACCGGGCGACGTCAGCAGCGCCGCGCCGTCCGGCACAAAACGGACGTTACGGGCATCGGGCTGAGATCGACCTGAGACGGGCGCCGGCGGTCACGGATCGTGGGCCGGTGTCCCGGGGACTTGCCGCCCCGCGTCGCCGCCGCCGGCCGCCGCCCGCCGCCCGCCGCCCACACCACCTTCTGGCGTTCCATTTCCGCTGGGGAGCGGTAAACGAACGCCAGTTGCGGGAACCCGGCCGCCCAGCCCTTCTGGCGTTCCATTTCCGCTGGGGAGCGGTAAACGAACGCCAGTTCACGGAACCCGCTCCCGCCAGCCGTTCTGGCGTTCCATTTCCGCTGGGGAGCGGTAAACGAACGCCAGTTGCCGGAGGCCCGCAGGCCCGGTGGCGGGCTACACGTAGTGGAGGTCTTCGTCGCCGCCGGGGTCGTCGACGGGCATGTCGCAGGTCGGGCACCACCACCGGGCCTCGAGCGGCGTGCCGCAGGCGGAGTGCCGCACGCCGTCGCCGCCGCCGGCCACCGCCCCCCAGTGGGCCAGCAGGGCCAGCACGCCGGCCAGCTCCCGGCCGGCCTGGGTCAGCTCGTAGCCGAACCTCGGCGGACGGGCCGAGTAGGCGGTGGAGACCAGGAGCCCATCGGCCTCCAGGCGCTTCAGCCGCTGGGAGAGGACGTTGGTGGCGATTCCCGGCAGCGCCTCGGCCAGCTCGCCGAAGCGCAGCGGGCCTCGGAGGAGGGCGTGGACGATCAGCAGGGTCCAACGATCGCCGACCCGGGCGGCGGCCCAGTCGAGGGCCGCGGCCACCGGATCGGCGGCGGCGCGGTCGGCGACGGCGCGGTCCGCCTCGGCCCGCCGGCCCACATCGGTCGAAGCGGACGGATCGCCGGCGCTGCGTCGGGGCGGCATGCAATGCATCTTGACTCTTCCCTCGATCGGCGGCATGATCCTTGCAACTTGCAAATTGCAAATTGCAACTTAGTGCGTGGAGGCAAGCATGTCGATCTTCGAAGAACTGCAGGCGGCCGCCGCCGATGTGGCCGCCAGAGTGTCCCCCGCCGTCGTGCGCATCGGCCGCGACGGCGGCCCCGGCCGCGGCGGCCGGGGTGGAGGTGGAGGCCGTGGCGGCGGAGGCGGCGGACGGGGCCGTGGCGCCCCGGGCCCGGAAGCAGCCGGCGGGGTCGGACGGGGCCGTGGCGCCCCGGGCCCGGAGACAGCCGGCGGGGTCGGACGGGGCCCGGCGTTCGGCCCGGGCCTGGGCTTCGCCGCCGGATTCGGCGGATTGGGCGGCGGGCCCCGGGGTCGGGGCATCGGGCGAGGGGCCGGCGTCGTCGTCGGGCCGAACCTGGTCGTGACCAACGCCCACAACGTCCGGGGGGCCGAGGTGACGGTGACGTTCGCCGACGGGCGGCAGGAGACCGGCACCGTGGCCGGGGCCGACGTCGACGGCGACCTGGCGGTCATCCGCGTCCCGACCGGCGACATCGAGCCGCTGGAGTGGGCCGACGCGCCGGCCGAGGTCGGCACGGCGGTCTTCGCCGTCGGCGGCAGCCCGTTCGGCCCCCGCATCACGTTCGGCATCGTCTCGGCCGTCGGCCAGGCGTTCCGGGGCCCGGGCGGCCGCCTGGTGAGCGGGTCGCTGGAGCACACCGCCCCCCTCAGCCGGGGCTCGTCCGGCGGGCCGGTCGTCGACAGTGCCGGCCGGCTGCTCGGCATCAACACCAACCGCCTGGGCGACGGCTTCTACCTGGCGCTGCCGGCCGGCCAGGAGCTCCGCACCAGGATCGACCGGCTGGCCGAGGGTCAGGTCCCGACCCGGCGGCGGCTCGGCGTGGCCCTGGTGCCGGCGCCGGCCGCTCGCCACCTGCGGCGGGCCGTCGGGCTGCCCGAGCGCGACGGCGTCCTCGTCCGGCTGGTGGAGGACGCCAGCCCGGCCCAGGCCGCCGGCCTCCGGGAGGGCGACCTCCTCACCACGGCCAACGGCCGCGACCTCCGCACCCCCGACGACCTCTTCGCCGCCCTCGACGCCCTCGGCGACGACGAGACCTTGTCGCTCCACGTGGTGCGGGGCGTCGAGGAACTCGACGTCGCCGTCCGCTTCGACGCCGGCGGCGCCGGCGGCGAGCACGGCTCGGCCTGAGCGATGACCACCTCCGACGTGCGCCCGCCGGCCGAAGCCGGAGAAGAGGCGGAGGCCGAGGCCCTCGACGCCTACTCCCGGGTCGTGACCCGGGTGGCCGAAGTGCTCCTGCCGTCGGTGGCCAGCCTCCGGGTCGGCACCGGCGGCTGGGCCAAGGGATCGGGGTCGGCGGTGGCGATCTCCGAGGACGGCTTCCTCGTCACCTCGGCCCACGTCGTGGCCGGCGCCCCCGATGGCACGGCCACCTTCGGCGACGGCCGGGAGCTGCCCTACGAGGTGACCGGGGTCGACCGGCTGTCCGACCTGGCCGTCGTCCGCGCCGGCGGCCGGGGCCTCGAGCCCGCCCGGCTGGGGGACGCCGACCGCCTGCGGGTCGGGCAGCTGGTGGTGGCCGTCGGCAACCCGCTGGGGTTCGCCGGCTCGGTCAGCGCCGGCGTGGTCAGCGCCCTCGGCCGGTCGCTGGCGGCCCAGAGTGGACGGCACGCCCGGCTGGTCGAGAATGTCATCCAGACCGACGCCGCCCTGCACCCCGGCAACTCCGGGGGCGCCCTGGCCGACGGCACCGCCGCCGTCGTCGGCATCAACACGGCGGTCGTGGGGCCCGGGATCGGCCAGGGTCTCGGCCTGGCCGTGCCCGTCAACGGCGTGACGCTCGGGATCGTCGGCGCTCTCATGGCCGGCCGGCGGGTCCGGCGGGCGTGGCTCGGCATCGGCGGGGGGAGCCGGCCGCTCCCGCCCCGGGCGGCCCGGGCCAGCGGGCTCACCACCGGCCTCGAGGTCACCTCGGTGGTGGCCGGAAGCCCGGCGGCCCGGGCCGGAATCCGGCCCGAGGACCTCATCCTCACCATCGACGGCGTCGCCGTCACCGCCATCGGGGAGCTCCAGCGGCTGCTCTCGGCCGAGCGCATCGGCAAGCCCGTCCGCATCGCCCTGGTGCGCAACGGGCGGCCGGTCGAAACCGAGGCCGTCCCGTCGGAGCTCGACGACCGCTGAGCCCCGACCGGCGACGTAGGATCGCCACGGTGGGTAGCGATGACCCTGTGGTGGAGCCGGACGAGGACGACGACGTCCGTCGGTGGCACCGCCAATTCGCCGTCGAGCTGTTCAACCGCAGCTGGGACCTCCTCGAGCAGCCCCACCGCTCCCCCGACGAGGACGCCGAGATGCTGGCCGCCGCCTTCGCCTCCGCCTACCACTGGGGACGGGTCGGCACGGCCGAGAACCGGGCCCTCGCTGACCACCAGATCTCCAAGGTGGCCAGCCACGTCGGGCAGCCGGCGCTGGCCCTCCACTACGCCCGCCGGGCCCTCGAGGCCATCGAGATCGGCCGGTTCGGCAACTGGCAGGTGGCCGCCGCCTACGAGGGCATGGCCCGGGCCTGCGCCGCCGCCGGCGACGCCGCCGGACGGGACTACTGGGTCCAGCGCTGCACCGTCGCCCTGGGCGCGGTCCCCGACGCCGCCGACCGCTCCGTCGTGGCTGAACAACTCTTGAACGTTCCTCGTCCTCCGTCGCAGGAGGAATGACCCGGGGCCTCGAACTACGGAGCGTGGTCGATCTACCCCCGGATCGACCGGCCGCGATTTCGGAGCATCGGCGGAGGGCCTCCGTGCTCCGAGGAGGTGCCGTGTCCCCGAAACTGCCCCGACTGCTGCTCGTCGCCACGGTGGCGGCCGGCTTCGGCATCCTGCCGATGCAGGGAGCCAGCGCGGCGGCCCAACGCGGCGTCGACGTCCAGAACATGCCCGTCGGCTTCTCGAACGGCGTCCCCAATGTCTCGGGTGACTGCAAGAGCAACGACCCGAATCACATCCCGGTCACGAACCTCCACGCCCACGATTCGGTCATCTGGCACATCAAGGAGGGGACGCACAACATCACCCCGGCCGAGGACGTTCAATCGCCCTTCGGTCACGCCGCGAACTGGCCCAAGGGAGCGGGGCCGTCCGGCGACAAGAACGCCGGCGACGATGTCGGGCCGGTGACGTTCAACAACGCGGGCCTGTACTTCTACTACTCCAGCACCAACGGCGAAGGCGCCGACAACGGCGGCCACCTCAGCGGCATGTGCGGCGTGATCAACGTCGACGTCGACACCACGCCGACCACGACCACCACCACGCCGCCCGCCACCACGCCGGATACGCAGCCGCCGGCCACCACGCCCACGACCTCGGCGCCGTCGGGCCCGGCGCTCACCACCCCGCCCCCCACCTCGCCCGGCACCCACGCTCCGACCACCGCCGCGCCGGCGCCGACGACCACCACCGCCAAGCCCGACAAGACCAAGCAGCCCAAGGACAGCTCGACCACGACCACGACGGCCCCGCCCGCCATCAACATCCCGCCCGAGGCCATCATCCCCGACATCGGCGGATCGACCGGCTCCGCGGCCCAGAACGGTGTCGTGCAGCCGTCGTCGACGCCGTCGGGCGACGCCGTGGCGCTGATCAAGCACAAGCACTCCGACAACGCCAAGAAGATGCTGATCCTGACCGGGCTCGGCATCGGGGCGCTCGGCATCGGCGCCGGGGCCTACAAGTGGGCCAACCGCAGCTCGAAGTACTTCCCCGCCTAGGGGACGTCAGCCGTCGCCGTCCCCCTGGACGTGGCTGTATCCGAACCGGCCCTTGATGCAGAGGTTGCCGCGCCCCACGAACTGGTCGTGGGGTGAGGTGACCCGCACGATGCGGTTGTCCTGCACGTGGAGCGTCAGGGTGCACCCGACGCCGCAATAGGGGCAGATGGTGTCGGTCCGGGTCTGGCGCTCGGGCGCCCACTGCCCCGCCTCCCGCAGGCGGTACTCCTCGGTGAAGGCCAGGGCGCCGGTCGGGCAGACCTCGACGCAGTTGCCGCAGTAGACGCAGGCCGACTCCGGCAGCGGCACGCTCCACTCGGTGGAGATGCGGGAGTCGAAGCCCCGCCCGGCGACGGCGATGGCGAAGGTGTTCTGCCACTGGTCGCCGCAGGCGTCGACGCACTTGTAGCAGAGGATGCAGCGGGCGTAGTCCCGCACGTAGAGCCCGTTGTCCACCAAGGGCTCCTGGGCCACGGTGGCGGCCTCGGATCCGAAGCGGGACGGGTCGGCTCCGTACTCGGCGTTCCACTCCGCGACCCTGGGCGCGGCCGACAGGTCGACAGAGCTGCCGAGGAGCTCGAGCACGAGGCGGCGGGCGTGGCGGGCCCGTTCGGAGTCGGTGCGGACGACCATGCCGGCCTCGACCTTGCGGGAGCAGGCCGGCGCCAGCACCCGGGCCCCCTCCACCTCGACCATGCACACCCGGCAGGCGTTCTTCGGCGTCAGCGTGTCGCCCCAGCACAGCGTGGGGACGTCGACGCCGGCCGCCCGGCAGGCGTCGAGGATGGTGGCGCCCTCCGGTACCCGGAGCGTTTCGCCGTCGAGCGAGAGCTCCACCGCCCGGGGCGGCGGCCCGATCCGCACCGACGTGCCCTTCACCGCTCGCTCCGGAAGGCACCGAGGGCCTCGACGGCCGAGGCCACAGCGTTGGCCGCCGTCTGGCCGAGCCCGCAGATCGAGGCGTCGCCCATCACCTGGCCGATGTCGGCCAGCCGGGCCAGTTCCTCCTCGACGCCGCCGAGGGGCCGCCCGGTGGCCAAGCGCTGCAGCGCTTCCTCCTGGCGGACGGTGCCGACCCGGCAGGGGACGCACTGCCCGCAGCTCTCGTCCCGGAAGAAGGCGGCGATCCGCAGCAGGAACCCCGTCAGGTCGACGGTGTCGTCGAGGACCATGACCACACCCGATCCCAGCGTGACGCCGGCGGCGGCCGCCCCCTCGAAGGTCAGCGGCACGTCGAGGCGGTCGGGGCCGACGAAGGCGCCGGCGGCCCCGCCCAAAAGGACCGCCCGCAGCCGCCGGCCGCCGGGCACGCCACCGGCCAGGTCGAGCAGCTGCCCCAGCGTGGCCCCGAACGGTACCTCGTAGACGCCAGGGCGGGCGACGGCGCCGCTCACGCAGAAGAGCTTCGGGCCGGTCGATCGCCCGGCGCCGACGGCGGCGAAGGCGGCCGCCCCCCGCTCCAGGATGGGCAGCACGTTGACCAGCGTCTCGACGTTGTTGACCAGCGTGGGCCGGCCGAAGAGGCCCACCTCGACCGGGAACGGCGGCTTGTTGCGGGGTTCGCCCCGGTAGCCCTCGATGGAGTTGAAGATCGCCGTCTCCTCGCCGCAGATGTAGGCCCCGGCCCCCCGGCGGATCTCGACGTCGAAGGCGAAGCCCTGCCCCATCACGTCGGGGCCGAGGAACCCCCGCTCCCGGGCGGCGTCGATGGCGCTCTGCAGCGCCCGGAGGGCCCGGGGGTACTCGCCCCGCAGGTACAGGTAGCCCCGCTCCGCCCCCACGGCGTAGCCGGCGATCGTCATCGCCTCCAGCACGGCGTAGGGGTCGCCCTCCATGAGGACCCGGTCCTTGAACGTGCCGGGCTCCGACTCGTCGGCGTTGCACACCAGCTCGTGGGGACGTACCGGCTGGCCCGCCACCGCCGCCCACTTCCGCCCGGTCGGGAACGCCGCCCCGCCCCGGCCCACCAGGCCCGAGTCGGTCACCTCCCGGATCACGCCGGCCGGGCCGAGCCGGACCGCCCGCCGCAGCGCCTCGTACCCGCCCCGGTCGCGGTAGTCGTTGAGGCTGGCCGGGTCGACCACCCCGATGCGGCGCAGCAGCACCAGGTTCGGGTCGCCGGCCTGGGGCACGGCGGCGGCCACCGGCGGCTCGGGCCCGAGCCCGCCGATGCCCTCGTCGAGGGCGGCGGCCACGTTGGCAGCCGTGGCGGGGGCGGCCACCGCCTCGCCGGGCCGCTCGCCGTACTGGGCCACGAGCATTGCCGGAGCCCGCTCGCACAGGCCGAGGCAGGGGCTCTCCACCAGGGTCGCCGGTCCGCCGCCGTCGAGCGCCGGGGCTCCGGCCCGAAGATCGAGAGACCCGGCCATCCGGCAGGCGAGGTCGGTGCAGACGTGCACCACCCGGGGCGGCCGGGGCTCGAGCGAGAACAGCCCGTAGAAGGAGGCGACGCCGAACACGTCGGCGGGCGCCACCTCCAGCCGGCGGGCGATCTCGTCCACCGCCTCCCGGCTGATCCAGCCGACGGCGTCGTGCACGGCGTGCAGCGCCGGCAGCAGCAGGTGCCGCCGGGAACCGAGGGCACCGTTGCCCCGCCAGCCGTTGGCCGGCGCGCCGAGCAAATCGTCGAGCGCCGCCTGCTCGGCCACGCTCGCTGTCAGTCCCGCCGACCGGAGATCCATCGCGGCGCGAGATTACTGATTGAGGGGCTCGAGGCGCACGGCGCTGGCCTTGAACTCCGCCGTGCCCGACAGGGGGTCGGTGGCCTCGATCGTCAGCCGGTTGACCTCGACCTGGTCGGGAAAGTGGAACGTCATGAACACCAGCCCCGGTCGCAGGCCGGCGTCGAGGCGGACGGGCGCCTCGACCGCCCCCCGCCGCGACACCACCCGCACGACCTCGCCGTCGCTCACGCCGAGGGCGGCGGCGTCCTTCGGGCACAGGTCGAGCGTCTCCCCGCGGTTGAGCGGGGAGACGGTCCCGCCGCTCTGCACGCCGGTGTTGTAGGACGCCAGCCGCCGGCCGGTGGTCAGCCGGAAGGGGAACTCCTCCGTCAGCTCGTCCACCGGCGGCTCGTGCTCCACCACGGCGAACGGCGCCGGCCGGCCCCGGGCCGCCGGGTCCTCCGACCACAGGCGGCCGTGGAGATAGGACGGTTCCAGGGAGTCCTCCGACGGGCAGGGCCACTGGATGCCGCCCAGCTCCTCGAGGCGGCGCCAGGTCATCCCCCGGTGGAGCGGCGACAGCGATCGCAGCTCGTCCCAGATCGCCTCCGCCGACTCGTAGCGCCAGTCGTGGCCCAGCCGGCGGGCGACCTCGCAGAGGATGTCGGCGTCGTCCCGGGCGCCGGCCGGCGGTTCGACCGCCTTGCGGACCCGCTGCACCCGCCGCTCCGAGCTCGTCACCGTCCCCTCGGTCTCGCACCAGGCGGCGGTGGCCGGGAGCACCACGTCGGCCAGCTGGGCCGTCTTCGTCAGGAAGATGTCCTGCACCACCAGGTGGTCGAGACCCTTCAGCAATTGGACGGCGTGGGTGACGTCGGCCTCCGACTGGGCCGGGTTCTCCCCCATGCAGTACAGGGCCGTGAGGTCGCCCCGCTCCATGGCGGCGAACATCTGGGTCACGTGCCACCCGTTGCGGGGCGGGATCCGCGACCCCCAGGCGGCGTCGAAGCGCTCCCGCACCTCGTCGTCGAGGATGTCGCCGAAGCCCGGCAGCTTGTTGGGGATGGCCCCCATGTCGCCGCCGCCCTGGACGTTGTTCTGCCCCCGCAGCGGCTGCAGCCCCGACCCCCAGCGGCCCACATGGCCGCAGAGCAGCGCCAGGTTGATCAGCGCCCGTACGTTGTCGGTGGCGTTGTGGTGCTCGGTGATCCCGAGCGTCCAGCACAGCTGCGCCCGGTCGGCCCGGGCGTAGGCGTGGGCCAGGTGGCGGATCGCCTCGGCCGGCACGCCCGTCTCGGCCGCCCCCCGTTTCAGCGTCCACGACTCGACGGAGGCGGCGTACTCTTCGAAGCCCGTCGTGGCCCGCTCGATGAACGTGCGGTTCGCCAGCCCGGCGGCCAGGATCTCCCGGGCCACGGTGTTGGCGAGGGCGATGTCGGTGCCGACGTCGAGCCCGAGCCAGGCGTGGGCGAAACGGGCCGACGCCGTCCGCCGGGGATCGACGACGATCAGCTCGGCGCCGTTGCGCACCCCGGCCAGGACGTGGTGGAAGAAGATCGGGTGGGTCTCCCGGGCGTTGCTGCCCCAGAGGACGATGACGTCGGTGTCCTCCACCTCGGCGTAGCTGCTGGTGCCGCCCCCCGCTCCCAGAACGGTCGCCAGACCGACGACCGAGGGAGCGTGTCAGGTGCGGTTGCAGGAATCGATGTTGTTGGTGCCGATCGCCACCCGCACGAACTTCTGGGCCAGGAAATTGACCTCGTTGGTGGCTTTCGAGCACGAGAACATGCCGACGGCGTCGGGGCCTCCCCGCTCCACCGCCCGCCGGAAGCCGTCCGCCGCGGCATCGAGCGCCTCGTCCCACGACGCCGGCAGGAGCTCGCCGTTGCGCCGGACGAGCGGCTGCGTGATCCGTTGGTATCCCATGGTGCAACGGTACCGCTCTCGTCTCCGCAAGAAAGCGGCGCCAGGAACCTGAACCCCCGCTGACGAATACCTGTTGTGGCCCATCTCTGCGGCCCGCCCATGCCCCGGCGGTCCTGATCAGGCAGGCCGACCCCGGCCAGCCGACCTTCGGCATCAACGGCGACGCCGACTCGATCAACTGGATCCGGGCCACGGTCGACCCGTCGACGCCGGGCGTCTTGCCTTCGCCAACGAGCACGCCGGCTGACGCCGGAAGGGCCCGGTACGGCCCGGTTCGTCCGCCCCGGCTGCGGCAGGAGGACAGGGGTCGCCCGCAGAACACAGTCCTGTCAGATCCCCCACTGACGAGGTCTCCCCTCATGGCAGCGCTGCGCCAGTCCGATCTCGACCGCTCGCCGGAACGCCCGGCGTCGCCCTCGCGGGGCCCCGTCCACGTGGCCGGCATGGCCCGGGCCGGGACCAGCTGGGTGGCGGAGATGCTCCGGGCCGCCGGCGGGTTCGTGCACCTGAACGAGCCCTTCAACCCGAAGCGGCCGCCGGGCGGGTCGCCGGGGATCCTCAACGCCTCGGTGCCCGTCGGCTACATCTACGTCGCCGAGCACAACGCCGCTGTATTCCGGCCCGCGCTGCACGACACGTTCCGGTTCCGCTACCGGCACCTGGCCGAGCTGCGCCGGAACCACTCGTGGTTCGACCTGGCCAAGATGGGCAAGTACTCGACCACGTTCGCCGTGGGGGCCCTGCGGCGAAAGCGTCCGCTGCTCGACGACCCCTACGCCTCGCTGGCCGCGCCGTGGATCGCCGGTGAGTTCGACGGGCAGGTGGCCGTGCTCGTCCGCCACCCGGCGGCCATGGTCGCCAGCTACCGCAAGCTCGGCTACCGGGCCCACTTCCGCCACTTCCTCGATCAGCCGCAGCTGATGGCCGACTACCTCGAGCCCTGGCGGGCGGAGATGGAGGCCCTCGTCGACACCGACGACCGGGTCACCCAGGTGGCGACGTTCTGGAAGCTGCTCCACCACGTCCTCTTCGACATGGTCGACCGGTCCGACCGCCTCCACGTCGTCCGCTACGAGGACCTCTGCGCCGATCCCGAAGGCGAGTACGAGCGGCTCTTCACCCGGCTGGGCCTCGAGTTCAACGACGCCGCCCGAGCCGAGGTCGTGGCCGGCACCGAGGGCAGCTCCAAGAACCAGTCGCACTCGTGGCGGGTGTCGCGCCACGGCGGGCTCTCCCGCACAGCGTTCCGCCCGATGGACTCCCGGTCGATGATCCGGGCCTGGGAGAAGACGATCTCCCCCGGCGAGGCGGCCCGCATCCGGGCCATCACCGCCCCGGTCGCCGACCGCCTCTACGGGCCGACGGACTGGTAGCACTCGGGGGGCTCCGCCCCCCGAGAACCCCCCGAACGGCTCGGCGGCGCCTTCGGCGCCCGTTCTCCCTGTTCCGAGAAGCGCTGCACTCGGGGGCTCCGCCCCCCGAGTCCCCCCCGAACTGCGTGGCGGCGCCTTCGGCGCCCATCCTCTCTGTTCCGAGAAGCGCTGTTCCGGCCTTCGGCCGGGCGCTTCTCGGCGGCCCTTCGGGCCGTCGGATCGACCCGCACCGCGCCCCCGAGAACGGCTTGGCGGCGCCTTCGGCGCCCGGGCACCTCCGCGGCCCGTCCGGCCGTGGGGTAGACCATCGGGGCATGGGGGCGTGCGCCGGGCTGCTGCTGACGGGAGGGGCGAGCCGGCGGATGGGCTCGGACAAGGCGCTCCTCGAGGTCGGCGGGCAACGGCTCGCCGACCGGGCGGCGGCCGCCCTCGCCGCCGTCGCCGAGCCGGTGCTGGAGGTCGGTCCGGGCCGGTCGGCGCTGCGCTGCGTTCGGGAGGACCCGCCCGGGAGCGGGCCGTTGGCGGCGGTGGCGGCGGGTGCGGCGGCGCTGCGGGCCGGAGGGCACGACGGGCCGGTGATCGTGCTGGCCGTCGACATGCCCTTCGTGACCGTCGAACTGCTCCGGCTGCTGGCGGACCGGCCGGGGCCGGCCACCGCCGTGCCCTGGGCGGGCGGCCACCCGCAGGTGCTGTGCGCCCGCTACGGGCCCGAGGCGCTGGCCGGGGTCGAGCGGCTGCGGGCTGCCGGCGGCGTCTCGCTCAAGAGGCTGGTGGAGGCGATGGACGCCAACGGAGAGGTCGGCTGGATCCAACCCGAGGAGTGGCGGGCGGTGGCCGGTCCGGAGGCGCTGGCCGACGTCGACACGCCCGGCGACCTGCGCCGGCTGCTGGAGCGACCATGATGGTGGGATGACCTCACCGCCGGCGTCCTCCGCCGCTGCCTCCGAGCCGGCGCCCGTCCGGCGGACGGTGACGACGTCCCGGGCCCTCGCCTGGCGGGACGGGAAGGCCATCGACCGGCCCGAGCGCCTCGCCACCGAAGAGCCGATGGAGATCCGGGCCGGCGGGCCGGGCCAGAACCCGGTCAGCGTGGCGGTCACCATGCGAACGCCGGGCCACGACTTCGAGCTGGCGGTGGGCTTCCTCGTCGGCGAAGGGCTGATCGGGGCCCGGGACGACGTGGCCACCGTCAAGTACTGCGAGCTCCCGGCCGGCGAACCCCAGCTCTACAACATCGTGACCGTGGCCCTCACCCGGCCCTTCGAGGCGGGCGGGGCCGAGCGCCGCTTCTACACCACGTCGAGCTGCGGCATCTGCGGCAAGGCGTCGCTCGATCAGGTCGAGGTGCACTGCGCCGGGATCCCCGCCGGGCCGCCGCTGCCGGCGTCGGTGGTCGTGGCGCTGCCCGACCGGCTCCGCAAGGCGCAGCGGATCTTCGAGCAGACCGGCGGCCTCCACGCCGCCGGCCTGTTCGACCAAAGCGGCAAGGTCGTCGCCGTCCGGGAGGACGTCGGCCGCCACAACGCCGTCGACAAGCTCGTCGGGCGGGCGCTACTGGCCGGCGAGCTCCCCTTGTCCGACAAGGTGATGATGGTCTCGGGCCGGGTCAGCTTCGAGCTGGTCCAGAAGGCGGCGGTGGCCGGGGTGCCGGTCATCTGCGCCGTGTCGGCACCCTCGAGCCTGGCCGTGGAGGCGGCCGACCGGCTCGGCCTGGCCGTGGTCGGATTCGTCCGGGGCCGGGGCTTCAACGTCTACTGCCACCCGGAGCGCGTCGATCTCGACGGCTACTAGGGCAGCAACTTGTGCATCGTCTCCTGGTCGGCCGGGCCGTCGTAGGTGATCTGCCCGTCGAAGAGGGCAATGGCCCGGCTGGCCCGCTCGGCGATGTCGAGCCGGTGCGTCGACACGATGACGACGGCGCCGCTGGCCGCCGCCTCGGTCAGCAGGTCGGTCAGCACCTCCCGGCTCGGCGGGTCGAGACCGTCGAAGGGCTCGTCGGCCACCAGCAGCTGGAAGGGCCGGGCCAGGCCGAGGGCGATCGAGGTCTTCTGCCGCATGCCCTTGGAGAAGTGGGCCGGCAGGTCGTCGACCCGGTCCTCGAGGCCGAGGCGCGTCACGAGGTCGGCGGCCGGACGCTCCCAGTCGGTCAGGCCGTGCAGGCGGGCGACGTACTCCAGGTGCTCCTCCAGGCTCAGGTCGTCGTAGAGCACCGGTTCGTCGCCCAGGTACGACGTCGCCGCCCGGGCGGGCATGGAACCGGCCCGGGCCCCCGCCACCCGCACCTCGCCCTCGGTCGGGTCGAGCAGCCCGGCGATGCAGGCCAGCAGCGTCGACTTGCCGGCGCCGTTGGGCCCGACGAGGGCGACGAACTCGCCTTCCTCGACCTCGAGGTCGAGCGGGCCGAGGGCCACCAGCGTGGCGTAGCGCCGCATGAGGCCCTTGATCCCGAGGACGGGCGGGGTCGTCTCGTCCTTCTTCCTCTTCGTCACGGCTCGGGCACCGCCCGCTTCTTCTGGAGGTGGTTGGCCAGGATCCGCACGATGAGGAACGACAGGCCGACGATGGCGACACCGGACTGGAACACGGCCGCCTCGGGCGAGGCCTTCTGGTGGACGGCCGCCCGCCCGGCCAGCAGCGGCAGCCACCCGACCACGGCCAGGGCGGGGGCGAACCCGAGCCGGGCCACGAGGACCGGCCCGGCCGCCTCCGGGACCGGGTAGCGGGACATGAGCTCGGCGGCGCTGACCGGTTCCAGCACGAGGCTGGCGGTGCCGCCGGCGACGGCGGCGGCCGCAGCCGGAACGATGGCGATGAGCATGGGGCCCGGGGCGACCCCGGACACGGCGAGGGCGACGCCCACGCCGAGCAGGGCGGCGCCGGCCAGGACCGCGGTCGGGACGATGACGGCGGCGCTGGCCAGGTGGGCGGGGGCGATCGGAAAGCTGTCGAGCCGGGTCGGATGGTCGAGTTCCTGGGCCAGGGGCTCGAGGGCGTCGAGGACGGCCACGAACAGGGCGACGCCGGCGACGACGATGAGCGGGGTGGTGCCCTTCCAGGCGCCGGCGGCGGCCAGACCGGCCACGATCCCGAGCCCGGCGACCCGGAGGACTCGGGTCGCCGGCCACCGAGCCAGGCTGTGGAGCCCCCGCCGGCGGACGGCGACGCTGGTCTCGGAACCGCTGAGACGGCCGAACCGCGGCCGGCCGCCGGGGCCGAGATCGATCCACGGTCGGGCCCGGGGCTCCTCGGCCGCCAGGCGCCGGCGGAGCAGGATGACGGCCCGCAGGTCCTGGAGACTGAGGGCGAACCGGAGTTGGGCGGCCAGGCGACCCCGGTGCTCGGCCGCCTCCAGCGACATGTGGCCGAGGCGGGCGATGGCCAGCGCCAGGGCGACGACGACCAGCCCGGCCGCCACCGCCGCCGCCAGGCCGAGCGGCCCGCCCCGGACGTCCCCGGGCAGCGGCCCGAGCCCGAGGCGCCCGACGACGGTGAGGGGCGACGTCACGGTGCCGGCCGCGACGTCGGCCGCCGACCAGGCGAGGAGGGCGAGGCCGATGGCGCTGGCCGCCGGCCGGGGCAGCCGCAGCCCGCAGGCCAGCAGCGCCACGGCCACGGCGAGCACCGCGGCCACGAGCCAGAATCCGGCATCGGCCACCACCCACACGGCGAAGCGCCCCGGCAGGCGGTGACCGGCCAGGTTCCCCACCACCGCTCCGAAGCAGAGACCGCCGAAGGCCGCCGACCGGATCTGGCGCAGCGCCGGCGCCCGCAGCGCCAGCCGCCGGCGAATGGGGGCGAGCAGCACGACCCGCACGTCGGCGGCCTCGAGCGACAGCGGCCCGCCCCGGCTGCCCGAGCGCAGCCCGAGGGCCAGGAGGAAGGCGACGACCAGCCCCAGGACGGCCGCCCCGTGCTCCCTGATGTCGGTCACGCCGCCCTTCCGGGCGGTGGCGTCTCTGACCTTGGACGCCGACAGCCAGATCACCGCCGCCCCGGACAGCACGGTCACGTAGACCCGGTAGAGCGTCTCGACCCAGTCGACGTCGGCCTGGTGGCGGTGATGTCGGGCCCGGCGGAGATCGCGCAGGGCGAGCGCCGGGCTGGCGGCCTCCCCCACGTCCTCCTCCTTCCCCTCGCCCGCTCGGACCAGCGCCGTTTGACGCTACCCCGCCTCCCGCCGGCCCGTCCGAACCGCAGCCGGATTGCCGTTCGCCCGGCCCGGCGAGAAAACATTCATCCGGATTCAGGTCCGCACCGTAGATACGGATGGCAGGCGAGCGTGGCGGAACGGCAGACGCGCCGGGCTTAGGACCCGGTGACCGAAAGGTCGTGGGGGTTCAAATCCCCCCGCTCGCACCCGGTCTGAGCAGCACTTTTATCCGGAACCCCGGTTCACGGCGCGGCGGTCGGACCCTGATTGCAACCATTTTGCAACCCAAAATCTGAGGACCGGTCCGCGCCGTGCCGAACTGCAGCCATCGCGACCCGACACGACCGGGTCAGGATCGGGCTGCCGTACGATGGGTTCATGGCGCGCTACGACATGTGGTTCGATCCGAACGACGTCGGGCCGGACCTCACCGTCGAGTGTCTGATCTCCGACGGACCCCGGGCGGGGGACCCGGCCTTCGATCCCGAGGTCGGCGACGTCGTCCTGGTGGGCCACGACGAAGGAGAGCGTCGCCGGGGCCGCGTGATCGGCCGCCGTGGTGACCACGTCTGGGTGCAGCTTGAGCTTGGCGGGGCCACGGCGGGGGTGGGTCCCTACGATGGCGGGATGACACCGCCCGACCGGCCGAGCGACGAGGAGCTGCAACAGGCCGCCTCGCTGCTTGGGGATCTCGCCGGCCGTCACGGATTGGCCAACCTGCGTCTCGGTGATCCGGGGCAACTTGTCGTCGACGTCGCCGAGGACCGCACCTACTTTGACGTGGTGGCCTTCGAGGACGCGGTCGAGGCCACGCTGGGGTGGCGTCCCGATGTGATTCCTTCGGGGGCTGAAGCTCCCAACCCGAGAGGTCCTGTGACCGGAGCCAGCTCGGCCGCATGACGCCGGGCGACCGGCGGGCTGCCGCGGCGTCGGAATTGAAGGCGGCCCGGGCCGCACTCCAGCTGATTGTTCTCTTGGTGGACGAGGGCCGGGCAGCCTTCGACGAGAGCCTCGACCGCCGCAGGCATCTCGCCTATCTGTGGATCGTGGCTGGCAGCCGGCTGAAGAACCACGGCCGGGTCCTCCAGGTGGCCCGAACCGGAGGCGAGTTCAGCCTCGCCATCGGTCTCCGCCAGAAACTCGCCTACAGCACCCCGGACAAGGTCGACATGGGTGTGCTGTGGCGGGCGTCGCGACAAAACGCCGGGCCTCTGCTCCAGCAGGTCGACGAGGCCATTAGCGCGCTGGCCGCCGAGGCGTAAGTCACAGCCCCAGATCGATCCCGAGGTCGGCTCCGCGAGCGGGAGGACGGATCTCGATTCCCCCGATCTCATACGCCGGGCCGGGGTTGCGTTCGAGCAGATGCGTCGGTCGTGAGGGCTCGGGATCCTGTCCCTGGTGGGCGAGGTAGGCGAGGTGAGAGTCGACGCCTCGTAGACGTTCGGCGGGCCAATCGTGCTCGGCATCCCAGGCCGATCGCCGGTCGCGCCGGGAGCGAAGGTCCTCGATCGCATCACGCCAACGAGCGATCTTGGCCTCGGCGGTCTGGACGTCGCCCGTGAAGCGCTCGATCTGGTCGACGGTCTCGGACTTCTCAGCTCGGCCGTGTCGCCGGAGCTGCGACAACCTCCCGAACCGTTCGAGGCGTTCCTCGGCGTGCCGGAGCCGGTAGTGCGCTCCGGCGAGTTCCTTCTCGGCGGACGAGAGAGCGAATTCGGCTTGGCGGAGCGCCGGTCCGACGTCGGGGGGCCGCTGGCGGAGCAGGTATCGGAGTTCGGATTGTTTGGCGAGGAGTTGTTCGACGCGGCTGGGCGCGTCGTGGATGGCGAAGCCGGCGTCTGGCGCTCGTCGAAGGGCGTCGAGCACGACCTTCTCAGCGCGACGCTGGTCGGCGGGGACGCCCCCGTAGTCGACCTCCGGGACTCGGGTGACGTTCCAGGTGTGCGTGGGTTGCCGAGAGCGGCTCTGACCGACATAGCCGGTGAAGCGTTCGAGAGCGGCCGTTCCGAGGAGGTGGGCCTGGGTCCAGGTGCCGCCCTGGATGCCGTCGACGGTGCGGGCCCACGCGTGGGAGCAGTTGGGGCTTCCGTCGCTTCGACGCCCTTCCACGAAGGCCCGGGGGAGCCGCGTCGCGACGCCGTGCTGATTGATGCCGCACAGCCCGGCGTCGTCCACGGCGGTGACAGTCAGGACGGAGCCATTGTGCAAGCGCTGCCCGCCCGTCCGAAGGGTGCCGTGGATCAGGACCCGGTCGCCGGCGGCGTAGCGCCGCTCCCCCGCCCGCCAGGCCGGTCCGACGAGTTCGGGACCCTCGATCACGCCCCGGGCCTGAAGTCGCATGCGGACGCGATCGGCAAGGTCTTCGCAGTCGGCGTGGGAGACGGCGAGGGCAACGACCTGGGCTGGCCCGTGGTTGGCGATGTCGGTCACCACGGCGTCGGCCAGGGCCGCCCGGGTGGCATGGGGTGAGCCGAGGTCGTGTTCCCAGCCGTGTTCCCGGCGGATGGCTTGGCTGGTGGCCACGAGGCCGGACCGGTAGCGGGCGAGTGCCCGCTGCTCGGCCGGGTCTTCCTGGCGACGGTTGATCGTCAGCGCCGGGGCGGGGATCCGACCGGCCTTTCCGAGCCGGGCGATCTCGCCGCCGAGGCCGCCGGCCCGGACAGGCTGCGCTTGATGCGGGTCACCGAGGCACCACAGCCGCGCTCCGGCGGTGCCGACCACGGCGTCGAGAACGATTTCGGCGTCGCAGGTGGCGACCTGAGAGACCTCGTCGAGGACCACGACGGCGTTCGGCGCGAGGTGAGCGCCGTCGAGGATGAACCGGGCGATCGTCGCGGCCGGGATGCCGGCGTGGCGTAGTTCGTCGACGGCCTGGTTGGTGGCGGCCAGGCCGACGAAGGGCAGGCCAGCGTGGTGGGCGGCGACGACGGCGGCGTGCATGGTCGTGGTCTTTCCGAATCCGGCCGGGGAGATCAGCGAACGCAAGGCTTCTCCGCCCGAGCACAGCGCCCGCACGGCGTCGGCCTGATCGGCGCCAACTCCAGGGGCTTCGGCGCCGATGGCCTGCTCGACGATGGTCTCGTCGATGCCAGGGACCCGCCGGGCGATGAGCCGGTCGAGGCTGTACAGGACGGCGTCTTCGGTCAGGAGATGGTCGGCGGTCGAGTACTGCGGCGAACGGCGGCCGGTGCGGTCGACGAGGAGGACCGCCTCGTCGCAGCCGAGGAAGGCGGTGGCGAGCCGCTCGACGGCGACGACGTCGAGACGGCCGCCGCCGAGGGCCGCCACCTGCTCGACGACGTGGGCTTCCCGGAACCGGGCCCGGTGGGCGCACAGGCCGCTCTCCGGGTGGATGAGGGCCTCGACGACGTCGTCCCACGCCACCGCCGGCTGCAGCTCCGATGCCGTCCGCCCGCAAACCTCGGCCTCGAGGGCGTGGCCGACCGGCATCCCGATCTGGTCCGCTTCGCCCTGCCACCGCTCCCGCAACATCTCGGGCGTGTAGGACCGGTCCTTGCCGGGACGGGTGGCCAGGGAAGCGTCGTCGTCGGCCCGCATCCGCTGCTTGGGGGTGGGGTTCTCCGGGCCGGCGCCGGCCAGGTGTTCTTCGATCGCCTGCGTCCGCTTGGAGAACGTCCGCAGCCATCCGGGGTCGAGTCCCACGATTTCCCGGCATCCGTTGCGGTCCGGCCCCCACTCCACCCCGAGCCGGGCGGTGAGTCGGCTCCGCAGCTCCTCTTGATAGACCGAGCCCGCGGCTTTCGCCCACTCGTAGATCGGCGTGGCGTCGAGGGCGGCGAAGCTTCCGTCGGGGCGCCGGCCGAGGTTCGCCACCACCGCATGGGTGTGGAGCTGCGGGTCACCCTCGCGGCTGGTGCGGTGCACGAAGGTGGCGGCGGCGATGCCCGTCGGCGTCCGCCGGCGTTCGCCGTCGACCATCTGGCGGGTTGCCCCGGCCCGGCGCTCCATGAAGTCGAGCGCCACCGCCACGGCCTCGACATGGGCGATCGAGGTCACCGCCGAGACCTCCGGGCCGGCGAAGGCCCACAACAGCGACACGCTCTTGGGCGCGGAGAACGTCAGATCGAACGCCGCGATCTTCCGGCTCCGGTGTCCCCCGAGGAGGCCGACGCCGGTCCCGGGCTCGTCGCCGATCAGCAGGGCCCGCAGGTCGTCGGCGTCCACCACCCCGACCAGCCCGAAACCGGCGGCCAGGCGCCCCTGCCAGACGCCGGGCGCCTCGCCGGACCCGACGTAGTAATCCTCGATGCCGACCGCCACCGAATCGAGAAGGTATTCGGCGTTCCCGATCCCGGTGACAGTCAGCACGACGCCCGCCCCGGCAACGCCTGCGGCAGCTGGCAAGTGTCTGTCGACCGTTTGGTTATGGAGTTCAGGGTTTGGCTTTGGGTGGGGTCCTGGGTCTTGGGGTTCTGGGTTGCAGGGGTTTGGCGACTGCGTTGTTGGGCTTTCGTCGTTGTGGTCGGTGAAGGGTTAAACGGCAGGGGCATCGTCACGACTCGCTATCGACAAGCATCAGCTGCTGCTCCGGACCGCCTGCCCGGCGCGGACCCGAGGAGCCGGACCGTCGTCCCGGAACCGGCCCAGTGCGCTGCTCTTCCGTTGACGGTGGCGCCTCGGACGGGGGCGCCGTCTGCGGCGGCACTGGCGCCGGGCGAGCCATGTTCGGTGTCTCCGTGTCGCGTCGAACCGTGTGCGGAGAATCGATACACGGCAGCAGGGCAGCCATGGGCGTAACCACGTAGACCGATTCGCCAAAGCGTCCGGTGCGGGTGTCGCGGCGGTCCTCTCGATGGACGAGGCCCTCGCTGCAGAGTCGAGCAAGGCCCCGGGCCACCGTGCCGGGGGTGAGACCGAGATGGTCGGCCAGTTGGCGGGTGCTGGTCGCGGCCATCCAGCGGCCGTCCTGGAGGATGGCGTCGACGGAGATGTCCTCCAGGACAGCCCAGGCCAAGGGCCCGATGCGGCGCTTGAGCGCCCGGGACTCGATGGTGACCATGAGCCCGTAAGCCGGACCGTCGCCGGTCACTACGGGATAGCCCTGAGGTGCGGGGGGCTGGTGTCGGCGCCCGGCGGGTCGAGGGGGGCCGGTGGGCGCAGCATCTCCTCGATCGTCGCTCGGGAGACGCGCAGGCAACGGCCAAGAGTAAGGACGGCCAGGCCGTGGCGGCCGCCGCTCTCGCGCCAGGTCCGGGCCTGCTCATACGCGGCCCACCGTGAGATTCTGAGGACTTCGGCGGCTTCTTCGATGGTCAGGACAAGGGGGAGGTCTTCAAGGTTGCGCAACGGCGACTCCTTCGGCCCCAGCCGCGCGCCCACCGGTAGCAGTGCGCGGTTGTCGAATCACACGCGTGTGAGTAGAATCGCGCCGCCCGTCCTGGACGTCAAGTTGCATGTTGAGTATGGTGCTCAAAAGTAGAGTTAGGCTCTCGGGGGCGATCGAATGCGCCGACGTGCACCGGACGAAGAGCGGGTGCCGACCCTCACACCGAACCAGGTCGTGGCCTACAACCTGGCCCGGGCCAGGTTGTTCCGGGGCTGGACCCAGGAGCAGGCCGCCGAGGCCCTGGCGCCCTACCTCGGCACCAGGTGGTCGGTCGCGAATTTCTCGGTCATTGAACGCTCCGTCGACGGCGGCCGAATCCGTCAGTTCACCGCCGACGACCTCTTCGCCTTCTCCCGGGCCTTCCGCGTCCCGATCGGGTTCTTCCTCACCCCGCCCGTCGACGACCCGCGGACCTACGGGATCGACACCCCCGACGCCGGTCGCGACGGGCTCGATCCCATGGAACTCCTCGACGCCATCCTCGGCACCGACGAGACCATGGAGGTCTGGGAGAACGAGCTCAAGCTCTTCGGCTGGGCCGCCGGCCGGCGAGCCCGCATCCGGGACGGGCAGTTCGAAGACCTCGGCCGCAACGTCCCCGACCAGGGCGACCGCGCCAAACGACTCGTCAACGCACGCCTCCGGCTCCTCTTCCAAACCGAACTCGGCGACGTTCCCGCCGCCAAAGCCGCCCTCAACACCGTCATGTCCATCCTCGACCGGCTCGACGAGGACGGCGTCCCGGTCGAACCCGGGGAACCTCGTCGGGCAGCCCCGAACAAGAAGAAGCCGGCGTAGGGGGTCGGGATGCGGGGCAGCGTCATCCGCCGAGGCTCGAAGTGGGCGGTCGTCATCGATGTCGGCCGAGACCCGTCGACCGGCAAGCGCGTCCGGCGCTGGCACTCCGGCTTCACCACCCGCAAGGAGGCCGAGCGCGCCGCCCGAGACCTGTTGACACGGGTCGAGAACGAAACCTACGTCGACACCAGCCAGGGACGGCGCTCCGTCGGCGAATTCCTCGTCGACGAGTGGCTCCCGGCCAAGCGGGCGACCGTGAAGGCGACCACGCTGGCCTCGTACCGCCTCCACGTCAACGCCTACATCGTCCCCCAGCTCGGCGCCGTACGGCTGTCCTCCCTTCGGGCGTCGCAGCTGAACGCCTTCTACGCTGACCTGCTCGAGACTGGGCGCTGCAGCGCGGCCGGCGGCCTTTCCCCCAAGACCGTCCGCAACGTCCACGGGACCCTCCACAAAGCCCTCGACGACGCCGTCAGGTGGGGCCGGATCGCCCGCAACCCCGCCGCCCTTGCCGACCCGCCGAAGGCCACCTCCCCCGAGATGCGCATCTGGACGGCCCACCAACTCCGGGCCTTCCTCGACCACGTGCGAACGGACCGCCTCGTCGCCGCCTGGCACCTGCTGACCACGACCGGGATGCGCCGAGGCGAGCTCCTCGGCCTCCGGTGGGTCGACGTCGATCTCGACGTGGGATGCCTTTCCGTGCGCCAGACGCGAGTCTCGGTCGACTACGAAGTCTCGGTCGGCAGCCCGAAGACCGAACGGGCTACCCGCGCCGTCGCCCTCGACCCTGCGACCATCGCCGTCCTCCGGGAGGACCGATCGCGCCAGCTCGAGGACCGGCTGGCGTGGGGGCCGGCCTGGGCCGACACCGGCCTGGTGTTCACCCGGGAGGACGGCACCGAAATCCACCCACAGCGGCTCTCCCAATACTTCCGGCGGTTGGTCGCGTCATCCGGACTACCGACCATTCGCCTCCACGACGTACGCCACTCGTATGCCACGGCTTTGATCAAGGCCGGCCAGCCCATCAAGGTCGTGAGTCAACGGATCGGTCACGCGTCACCCACGATCACCATGGCGATCTACCAGCACGTCCTACCGTCCGACGACGAGGAAGCGGCGGCCGCTGGAGCGCGCGTGATTCTTGGAGATTCGGCGCCCTGACCGGCATAGACGAGCCCGATTCGCCTCGTGGGGCGGGGCAAGTGCCATATCGACGCCAATTGGCTCGCCACCGGCTTGTTGCGGGGTGTTCAGCATCGGCCCCAGCCGGCGACGCTCTCCATCCCTGGGTCAACGGCCCGCTGCATAGGCACACGCACCAGCGTTGCGCGGCGGCCGGCGGTGTCAGGGCGGCGTTGTAGCGGCTCATACCCGCGGCAAGAAATGCCCTCCGTCCCGCGGTTCGTGGGCCTTGGAACGGAGGGCTGAGTGGCTGACGCCTCCCAGTACGTGAGCGTCGTGACGATGTTCGATCTCTTGGGGTCCTGTCCTCCGATAGTTCAGGTTTCTGAAGCCAAAATTTTTGTTGGCGCAACCTTTGCCGAAGGGTTGCGCGACCAGGTGGCTGTGGCGTCTCGATGGTGCCCTCACTCGCAGGCGACTGGCGCCTTTTGCATTGAGGTACACGTCGATTTTCCCGCCGCCGTCAGACCCTGATATTGCAGACCGGTAGGTGCGTGGAGCCTGAAAGACGCGACAAGTGCTCCGCTACCTGCGACGATGCGATCTGACGAAGGAACGCACGTTCGCAGGAAGGGAGCACC
>Ga0070741_10003457_pt1 | contig 39220 bp, 52 predicted proteins | sample Coa_R1_4_FD_66440 | JGI IMG/M metagenome (GOLD analysis project Ga0070741, IMG submission 66440) | Surface soil microbial communities from Centralia Pennsylvania, which are recovering from an underground coalmine fire - Coalmine... | ecosystem: Environmental > Terrestrial > Soil > Unclassified ...
GGCGGCGGGGGCGGAGGCGGCGTGGGCGGCGGCGTGGGCGGCGGGGGTGGACCGTGACGATGCGCTCATGGAATGGCTCGACGCCTACCTGACCGCCTGGCACAAAACCGCGTGCGACGAAGGCGAAGCGATCCCGTCGGAACAGGAAGACGAGTACGTCGCGTTCGTCGAACAACTCGACCTGCTACTCGACGAACGCGCGACGGGAGGACCGATGCCGAAGGGGAACACAGCATGACGCAAATGACCTACAGCGGTCGGCTGACCGTGATGGTGTGCTGGTGCGGGATGCGCCACGCCGTCCCCGAAGAGCTCGCCGAGTGCCAGCAGCGCCAGCACGACAACGGCGAGCGCGTCGTCGACATCTACTGCCCGCTCGGGCACTCGTACGTCCCGGCAGGCAAGGGCGAGGCGGAGCGACTCCGCGAACGACTCCGGCGTGAAGAGCGGCGCAGCGCGTCGCTGCTCGCCGAGCTCGACCAGGAGCAGGCCAGCCACCGCGCGACCAAGGGCCAGCTGACCAAGACGAAGAAGCGCATCGCGAACGGGATATGCCCGTGCTGTCACCGCTCCTTTGTGAACGTGGCTCGCCACATGAAGTCGCAGCACCCCGACTTCGAAGGCGGGGAGACGTTCTCGTGAAGCCGCTCGTCTACGTCGCCGGCCCGTACACCCATCCCGACCCCGTCATCAACGTGCACCGCGCCTGCCTCGTCGCCGACCGCCTCGACGCGCACGGCTGCGCCGTGTTCGTCCCGCACCTGTCGATCACCTGGCATCTCGTGTCACCGCAACCGGACGTGAACGTGTGGTACCGCCGCGACCTCGACGTCCTCGAACACTGCGATGCCGTCGTGCGCATCGCCGGCGAATCCGTCGGTGCCGACGCCGAGACGGACCGGGCCTATGTGCTCGGCCTGCCGGTGTTCCGGTTGCGGTCCGACAACACGTTCCCACCGCAGTTGGAGGCATGGTTGGCGCAACGAACGGCGGTCGCGTCGTGATCGAGCTGCTGGGGCCACCGTGGCGCGCGCAGGGCGCGTGCCGTGACCAGCCGGCCGAGCTGTTCTATCCGGGCCGGGGCGGAAGCCACGCCGCGGCGATCGCGATCTGCGCGCAGTGTCCGGTGCTGTTGGAGTGCCGCCAGTGGGGGATCCTGCACGAGAAGCACGGCGTGTGGGGCGGCACCAGCGAACACGAACGTCGCCGGCTGCGCCGCCAGCTGGGTGTGCGATGCACCGCACCGGAAGAAGCGTTCGACGACTCGTGGCGCGCCGACCGTGCGCTGGTGTTGTGGCGGCAGGGCTGGCGGATCGACGAGATCGCCGCCGAGCTCGGCGCCAACACCAAGAAGGTTCAACGCTGGCTCGACGCCGGCGCCGACACCAGGGCGGTACCCCCCCCGGGGGGTCGACGACGCGGCCAGCGCATGAGAACCGCGTGAACAGGAGACCCGCATGACGATCACCGACGACCGGCCCGACCTCGACGTCGACGGACGCGACCTGCGCACCGAAGCCTGGCTGGCGGGACTGCACGTCACGTTCCAGTTCCATCCGGACATGCGGCTCGACGCCATCGACCAGAAAGCATCGCTGGAGAATCAGGCGCGTCTCGAGGCGCTCGACGCGGACGTGGTGGAGCGGTACGCGGCGGACATGGAGCGCGGCGACCGGTTCCCGCCGCTGTTGGCGTTGGCGAGGCCGCGTCGCAAGCCGATGCTGTTGGGCGGCAACCACCGGTACACGGCAGCAGTGAAAGCGGCACGCTCGACGTTGCCGGTGTACGTGGTGGACGCGGAGCCGGAGACGGCGACCCGCCTGATGTACGAGGACAACCGGCGCCACGGTCTCCCACCGTCGGACGACGAGCGGGTGGCGCAGGCGATCCATCTGATCGACACCGGCTGGACGCAGGCGGCCGCCTGCGAATGCGTCGGGATCACGGTCGGGAAGGTGCAGACGATGCAGTTCGCGGTGCGCGCCGAACGGCGGGCACGGACCATGGGCATCGGCGGGTTCGCGGCGTTGCCGAAGTACGCGAAAGCGCGGCTCGCGGGGATCCGTTCCGACCCGGCGTTCGGTGAGGCGTCGAAGCTGGTGATCGCCACCGGCATGGCAAGCACCGAGCTGCAGGAGTTCGTGTCGAAGGTGAACGCCTGCCGGTCCGACCAGGACGCTCTCCGCCTCGTCGCCACCGAAACGGACCGGCTGCGCGAAAGCATCCAACGCAAAGCCGGGGGTGACACCACCAGGCGGCCGCCGACCGCACGGGCCCGCATGCTCACCGCCATCGGCCTTTTGGGCGGCTGCGACCCGATCGACGTGACCGCCGGGTGCGCGTCGAAAGACCAGGCCGCCTCGTTGGGACGGCAGCTGGTGGATGTGCGCAAACGGATCGACGCCACGCTGGCCGAACTGCAGCGCCAGTGGAAGTAGCGGCCGTGCCGCGTCTCGCGCCACGCTCCCCGGTCACCAAGACCATCCTCGAGCTGCTCGCCGACGGCGACTGGCATCCACGCGTCGACGTGATCGAGACGGCGGCTCGTGTGGTGCCGCCCGGTGTCGCGTACCGGAACGGTGAACGCCACCGTGCCTGGATCGCCGCACGCAGGGGGTACCGGCACGACGGCCGCAAGCATGGCGACGATGCGACAGCGATCGCCGCCGGCGCCGGCATCCGCGCCCGGGATCTGCTGCGCCAGTTGATTCGCGGCGGTCATGTGGAGCGTGCCCTGGTCGACGGTGTCGACTCGCTCCGCCTCATCCGGTCGGGCAGGTAGCCGGTGGGTGATGTCATCCGGTTCCCGCTACAGGCCGCCCCCGCAGCGAATCACACCCGTGTCGTTTGGCGGGGCTGCTGGGCGTGCGGCCAGCTGCTCTTCGACGACGAGCCGGACCTGTGCCCCGACTGCCACCACCAGCTGCACCACCCGCCCGTCGAGACGACCGGCAAACGGGCGCACCTGCTCGCCTGGTACCTGCGGCATCTGCGTGGTGACGACATCGTCGGCATGGCGTCGGCGATCGTCGACGCCGGCGTCGAACACGCGGAGGCGGCAGCGGCAGCGTGGGCGGCCGACCACGGTCTCGACGGTCGTGCCCGCGTCCGGTACGTCGGCTCCGTGCGCGCTGCGTGCGAAGCGAACCTGACGGAACGCTGCTTCGACGACGCGCAACAGCTCGGCCGGCGGCTGCAGGACGCCCGCCGCCGCGTGCAATACCATCATGTCGACGCCGTCGAGGCGCTCGGCCGGCTCATGGGACGAGCACACCGGTGACGCTCGTCGTGCCGTCCACGCTCACCGAGGCTGCCGTCGCGTACGCCGCCGCGGGATGGGAGATCTTCCCCGGCAACCCCCGCACGAAAGCCCCGCTCGTCGAACACGGCGCCCTCGACGCTACCGCCGACCCCGCCACCGTCACCGCCTGGTGGACACGCTGGCCCGACGCGCTCATCTGCCACCGTCTCCCCACCGGTGTCGTGCTCGTCGACGTCGACGTCCGCCACGGCGGCGACCACACCTGGCGTGCCATCAAACACGAGCTCGGCATCCCGTCGACCCGCGCCCACCACTCCGGCCGCGGCGACGGCGGCGGGCACGTCTGGTTCACCACCACCCTCGAACGCCCATCGGTTCGAGGTCTCGACGAATGGGCCCGCCAACGCGGCCACGGCCACGCGACACCGACCGGCGGCTGGTCCGCCGGCATCGACCTGTTGCACCGCAACCACCGGTACACGATCCTCCCGCCGTCACCGCACCCCGACACCGGGCTGCCGTACACGTGGAAGACCGGCCCGGACGCTCCGGTCGCGGCGATGCCCGCCGAGCTCGAGACGCTGCTCCGCCCACCAGCCCCGGTGTCATCGGCGCCGGCGGGGCGGCCGGCGGGTGATCCGGATTCGATCGCCGACTGGTACACCGCCACCCACACCGTCGACGAGCTCCTCGAACGCCACGGATGGAGCCGGGTCGGGCACGCCAACGGCGACGGGCAACGATGGCGGCACCCGCAGGCCACCAACGCCCACTCCGCCACCGTCCGCCACGGCTGCCTGTTCGTCTACACCCCCACACCCGGCCTCCCCGTCACCGAACCCGGCGACCCCCACGGCCTCACCCCCTTCCGGCTCTACGCCCTCCTCGACCACCACGGCGACCAGACCGCCGCAGCACGCGCCGCACGGCAACTCAAGGACGGTCCGCCGCGTGGCGCACCGGACGTGTCGTGGGCCGACCAGCCCGCCACAGAAGCGTGGGCGGACCCTCAACCGTTGGTCGACGTTCACACCCCGCCGTTCCCGCTCGAAATGCTCCCCGCCTGGATCGGCGACCACTGCGACGCCGTCGCCGACCGCCTCCAAGTCCCACCCGACCTGTGCGCACAACTCGCCCTCGGCGTGCTCGCCACCGTCGCCATGGGCCACGCCCGCATCCACGTCACCAACACGTGGACCGAACCCGCCAACCTCTACCTCGCCACCGTCATGCCCTCCGGCGCCGGCAAAAGCCCAGCCGACAGGTACATGGTCGCCCCCCTCCGCCGCCTCGAAAACGAGCTGCTCGAACAATCCGACCAGGACCGCCGCAAAGCCGAACACCAACGCGCCATCGCCGAACGCAAAGCACGCAAGCTCACCGAGAAGGCCGCCAACAGCGACGACCAGCACGCCGTCACCGAAGCATGGGCGGCGCTGCAGCAGGCCGAGTCGATCGAACCGCAACCCGAACCACGGCTCCTCGCCTCCGACGTCACCCCCGAAATGCTCGCCGTGCTCCTCGCACGCCACAACGGCCGCATCGCCATCGTCTCCACCGAAGCCGACCTCTACGACGTCGTCCTCGGCTCCTACTCGAAACGACCCAACGTCAGCGTCCTGCTGAAAGGCTGGTCCGGTGACGAAGTGATCGTCGACCGCAAAGGCGGCTCCGGCAGCCCCGCAACCGCCGTACGGGTACCCGAAGCGCTCCTCACCGTCAGCATCACCGTCCAACCGATCGCCATCGCCACACTCCGACGCAACCCCGAGCTCGAAGCCAAAGGATTCGTCCCCCGCTTCATGCACGCCTGGCCGAAAGACCTCGTCGGCCAACGCGACCACCGCCGCGCCCTCGACACCCGCCCCCTCACCACCATGGCCCCCTACGAACAACACGTCCTCGAGCTCGGCCACCGCCTCCACTCCTGGCAGGTCCCCGCCGACCTCCACTACCACCACCAGGCCGCCGACCGGTTCATCGACTGGCGCCAACAGCTCGAACCCAAGTTGGCCGGCGACGGCACCCACGCCCACCTCGCCTCCTGGGCACCCAAGATCGCCGGGTCCGTCGCCCGCCTCGCCGGGCTCCTCCACCTCGCCAACCAACACCGCCCCAGCGAACCCATCGAACCCGCGACGATCGACGCCGCGCTCACCATCGGCGACTACTGGCTCGCCCACGCCGAAGCCGTCCTCGCCAACGGTGGCGCCGACCTCGCTGGCGCCGAACGCATCCTCCGCTGGATCCGCACCAAGAAACCCGACCGGTTCACCCGACGCGACGTCATGCAAGGCATCCGCGGCCGCAACAGCTACACGAAGATCGAAGACGTCGAACCCGCTCTCGACCGCCTCGAGTCCACCGGTCACATCCGGCCCATCGACAAGGGCTGGAAGGGCAGCAGCCGCCCCAACCCCGTGTTCGAAGCCCACCCCCAGCTGCTCGAGGAGACCGGCAATGCCGCTGCACGGCTCGTCTGAGAAGGTGCGCGACACGCCGTCACACACCTGTCGCGCGTGTCACACACCTTCCCCCGTTATCCACAAGGTGTGCGACGTGTGCGACACGTGCGCGACATCGCGTCACACACCTTCCAACCCCGCTGACCAGCAGAAACGCCGCCACACCCCCAAGGTGTGTGACGTGTGTGACACATCAGGGGAGGGTCGGAAAAAACTCTCTCTCCTCTTCCCCAAAAACTCACCCCCCACCAGAACCGTCACACACGTCACACACCTTCACCCACCAGCACCCCAAACCAGCCACCCGACCACCCGGACAACTTCACGACGTCGTGAACCGGTCGAAGCCACCATGAGGTCGGCTGCCAACCACCCTCGACCCCATGGTCACCGGCCGCCCACAAGGACCTCACCGTGAGCCCGGCCGGTGACGTCACCGTGCGGCTCTGCAGCCGCTGCGGCGTGGTCCACGACCCCCAGTTCTGCCAGGCGCACGCGAAGAGCTCGGGGCGGCAATGCGGTCGGCGCCCGGTGATCGGGGCGACCGTGTGCATCATGCATGGTGGGTCTGCCCCGCAGGTGAAGGCGGCGGCGGCACGGACGATCGCGTTCGACCGGGCGATCCGCGAGTTGCAGTTGGGCGGCGAGCTCGACGTCGACCCCGCCGAAGCCATGCTCCAACAGGTCCGCGAAGCCGCCGCCAACGTCGCCATCCTCCGCCACCTCGTCGCCACGCTCAACCCCGGCTATGTCGACCAGGGCGACACCCAACAGCTCGAGGGTGTCGACGGCGAGCCTCCACACCCGGATGACATCGACCGGTCGGAGCTCGGCGGGGCGTTGGCGGGACGTGTGGACCCGGCGAACTGGAAGGCGGCGCCGCACGTGTGGGTGGTCATGTACAACGAGGAACGCGACCGGCTCGTGCGGTTCTGCAAGCTGTGCCGCGACGCCGGCGTCGAAGAACACCGCGTCCAGCTCGCCGACCGGATGGCCACCCAGCTCGTCGAAGTCCAACACGCCGTCGTCGCGGCGGTGCTCGACTCGGTGCGGCGCATGCTGCACACGAGCGGCGTCACCGAAGCCGGCCTCGCCCAGCTCGAGCAGGTAGAGGTGCCCGGCCTGGTCCGCCAGGTGGTCGAAGCACGCGTGCTGTCGGAACGAGGCGCAGCATGAGCTGGGCACGGCGGGCAGCGTGCGCGGGTGCGGACACGAACCTGTGGTTCCCGACCCTCGACGACCCCGACAACCACGCCACCACCGCCAAAGCCATCTGCGCCGGCTGCCCGGTGCGGCTCGAGTGTCTCGTTGATGCGTTGGGGCGGAACGAGGACGGCGGGATCTGGGGTGGCGCCGGCGAGGACATCCGCCGCTACCTCGGCCGCGCCCTCCCGCATGCCACGCACGACCCGGTCGTGTTGCCGGAGGTGTGCGGCTGCCGGTGGTGCCGTGCAGTGCGCAAGCATTTCGCGGCGTTGGACGGCACCGGGACCGGTGCGTTGGACCGGAACGGTCCCGGCGCGACTCACGGCCGTCGGGTCACCTATGCGCGTGGCTGCCGGTGTGGGGCGTGCACGTTCGCGGTGCAGATGTACGGGGCGGACCAGAAGTTCGAGCAGCGAAGGAGCAGCGCATGACCCTCACCGACAACCACACGCCCGCCGTCGACATGCGCGCGTCGCTCACCCCGGTCGGCGCGACGTTCAACGACACGATGACCATCGACGAATGGGCGTCGTTCGGGGAAGCGTTGGAACGCCAGGACCGCAATCTGCGGTGGATCATCGGCGACTGGATGCTGTACGGCTCCGACCACTACGGCGCACGCGCCGCCGTGATCGCCGACGCGTTGAACCTTGCGTCCGGCACCGTCGCCAACGCTGCGTCCGTGTGCCGCCGCGTCCCGTTGGAACGGCGGCGACAGGATCTGTCGTTCGGGCATCACGAGAACGTCGCTCACCTCGACCCCGACGACCAGATGCGCCTGCTCGAGGTGGCGGCACGCGAGGGACTGTCGGTGTCGGTGTTGCGGCAGGTGATCCGCGACGAGGAACGCACCCGCCGCGAACTCCACGACGGTGACCCGGCGCAGCGAACGCGGCCCACTGCGGGTGCGCCGAGCGGTGAGCGCGCCGCAGACCCACCGTTAGCCGCGCCGCATCCGCCGGCGTCGACCAGCGAGACCGTCACGTTGGTGATCAGTGGTGACGAGATCGACCCGGACGTGCTCGCCGACGGTGTCGCCCGTGTGCGTGACGCATTGGAGCAGTGGTTGGCGGGGCATGGGTCCCGGGTGACGATCGAGGTCGCATGATGCTCGGGCTTCCCGATTCGCCCGCCGCTGTGCAACGTCTCGCATTGCTGCAGTTGCGCGACGCGTTCGAGGAGCAGCTCGTGCCAGCCGTGGAGTGGCTCAACGCTGCAATGGCCAGGTTGCGTGACCTGTTCACCCGTGATCGTTCATCGATCCCCTCATGCGGACGATGCGGTCGTCCGATGCAACGCATCCCGACGCCGACCCGAGTGGACGAAGCGTCGTGGGTGTGGGGCTGCGACTGTCCACCATGAACGCTGCGTGCGCCAACCTGATCGTCTGCGCCGCACCCGACTGCTGCCAACCCGGCACCACCCTCATCCTCCTCGCCATCACCGACGACTACGGCCCCATCCAACTCGAGTTCTGCGAACGCCACGCCGCGCAACGCCGCGGCTGGGCCACACCCATCAACGCCGCATGAGCACCCTCGACGAGCTCGCCTGGCGCAACTTCCTCGACCGGGTCGATCCCGCACCCAACCCCTACACCCACGACCCCGCCGGCTGGGTCGAAGACCGCCTTCACGAAAGCGTCTGGTCCAAGCAACGCCAGATCCTCCAATCCGTCGTCGATCACCGCCGCACCATCGTCCACTCGTGCAACGCTGCCGGGAAAAGCTTCATCGCCGCACGCGCCGGCTGCTGGTGGATCGACACCCGACCCATCGGCCGCGCCTGGCTCGTCTCCACCAGCGCCACCTGGGACCAGGTCCGATCCGTCCTGTGGCAAGAGATCGGCAAAGCCCACCGCCAAGGCCAACTTCCCGGCCGCGTCAACCAAACCGAATGGTGGGACGGCGACACCATGCTCGGCTACGGCCGCAAACCCCCCGACAAGGACGCCACCGGCTTCTTCGGGGCCCACCGCCCCGACGGTGTCCTCGTCATCGTCGACGAAGCGTCTGGCATCAGCGAAGAACTGTGGGAAGCGATCGGCCGCGCCACCACCGGTGAACACGACCGTGTCCTCGCCATCGGCAACCCCGACTACGAAGGCAGCCCGTTCCACCGGCGCTGCAACAGCGACGGCTGGCACGCCATCCACATCGACGGGTACGACACCCCCAAGTTCACCGGCGAACCGGTCCCACCCGACTCCGACCTGCTTTCTCAAGCGTCCGTCGACGAGGCGATCGCCGACTACGGCGAAGACTCACCCCAGTTCCTGTCCAAGGTGCGCGGGCTGTTCCCACCCGACCGCACCGACGGTGTCCTCCCATGGTCGCTGCTGCACGCGTCACGCGGCCCCGGGGCGACGGAGAAAGTGGGTGTGTTGCGTGTGCCGGTCGAGCTCGGCGTCGACGTCGGCGGCGGCCAGGACCTCACGGTCATCTACCCGCGGTTCGGGCCTCGCGCCGGCACACCGACCCGTGTCAACACCACCGACGGCGAACGCATCGTCGACACGATCATCGGTGTGGTCCGCGAGGTGGAGGCGTCGAGCATCAAGATCGACTTCGGCGGCATCGGGTTCGGTGTGTCCGCGTCGCTGCGCGCACGGCTGCGGCGCGAGGTGCGCTGGCCGGTCGACGTGCACGACGTGACGTTCGGTGCGGCCGCCGGTGACCCGGCACGGTTCGTGAACGTGCGCGCCGAGCTGTGGTGGAACGGACGCGACCTGGCGCGCAACAGTGGATGGGATTTGTCGGAGTGCGACGAACGGACGCTGGCTGATCTGGCGGCGCCGCGGTGGTTCGAGACGAAGAACAACCGGATCCAGATCGAGGAGAAGGATCAGGTGCGGCGCCGTCTCGGGCGTTCACCGGATGACGGTGACGCCATTTTGCTCGCTTACTACACGCCGCCGTCGGGTGGTGTGTTGGCGCGCGTGCCGTACCGGGACGGCCGGCTGCACGGTCGACGCTGACCGCCCACATAGACCATAGAAACTGGTACGATCGTCGGTGTGGAGTGCGCCGTCGACGGGTGCCCGAAGCCCGCTCGAACTCGGGGATGGTGTTCGGCGCACTACGAGAGATGGCGACGCAACGGCGACCCCGGGCCGGCCGGTGATGCTCGTCGCCGCAAGCCGCGACCATGCTCAATCGAAGGCTGCACCGCGCGTGCCGTCGCACGCGGATGGTGCGGCAAGCACTACGCACGATGGACCGCACACGGCGACCCAGTAGCAACTCGGCGACCGTCGTATGGGTCAGGGCGTATCACGAAGGGACGGCACGGCTACGTGCGCGTCTGGCGCCCTGGGCACCCGCTTGCCGACTCGACCGGCTACGTGTACGAACACCGCCTGGTGCTCTACGAAGCCGGACTCGACGTCGGCGACAAGTCCGTCCACCACATCAACGGCGACAAGGCCGACAACCGGCTCGAGAACCTCGAGCTCATGACCGCATCGGATCATCACAAGTTGCATGCGGGGGAGACGGTAACGAACCAGTACGGAACGTGGCCGGTCAACAAGCGTTCCAGTTAGAGCACCCTCGCCCGCCGTTCCACAGTCTTCGGTTGAACTCGTTCTGCACACTCGCCGGGGCGTACATGGCACGCGAGTAACCGGCGTAGCCACCCCACGTGGAATCCAGGTCCTGCCACAAACCCGACGCCGTCGAGTGACGGTTCTGCGCCGTCGGATCACCACCCGACTCACGGGCCAACACCCAGCACGGCGGCAGATCCCCGCCGCACGGATAGCCGTTCACCTGCCCGGCGGGATTGCCGGTGTAGGTCGGTGTGCTGCCCGACCGGGCTGGTGCAAGGGAGGGAGACCGTGCCGGCCGAGCAGCAACCGTCGTCGACGTCGTCGACGTCGACGTGGACGTCGTGATCGCCGGCGAACTCGTCCACACCGGCGGGAACCCACCCACCGACCCCGCACGCACCACCACCGGTGGCGACCCACGACCACCGCACCCGACAACCAGCAAGACCAACAGCAGCAGTGGAGTGAGGCGATGGTGGGACAGGACCGTGGCTCCCGTGTCGGCGGCAGCACGAGCGCTCGACCCGAAGGGAGCCGTGCTGTGGACCCAGCCACAGTCCGCATCCCCGACCCGCCGGTCCCGGATGCACACGGTGTCGCGTGCTCAACGACCGGCCCATCATCGACGCCTGGTCACCCCTGTCACACAAGCGGTACGTCGACGACGGCCGCAGCACAGTCCCACCCACGCTCGCCCCCATCTGGGTGCCCGCCAACCACCGCCGCCGCCTCGACGCCTACACGATCCTCGCCGCGTACCGGCACAACATCGCCCGCCTGTTCCTCCCCGCCGTGCTCGCAGGCGACCAGACGACCGGGCTGATCGACAACCTGCAATCCGACCATCGCGAATACGGCGACGCCGACCTGATCGTCGACCGTGTGATGGCCGGCGTGCTCGGCGACAACGTCGAGATCGTCGTCGACGGCGCAGACGACGACCTCCCCGACGCACCCCAGATCCCCGACGAACCCGTCGAACCCGACAACCCCAGCCCACTCGACCAGCGCATCTACACGATCCGCCACACGATGTGGCAGGACACCGCCAACCAGATCGTCGACGAATGGGTCCAGGCCGTCACCGACCAACCCGCCTTGCGGGACCGGCAACAGTGGCTGCGCCAGTGGGCCGACCTCGAGCAGCTCGACGCGAAGCTCGTCGAAGCCGAAGGCGACACGATCAGCCTCGGCGACGGCGTCTACGTCCTGTCGTGGTCAACGTCGAAACGCCGCGCCGTGCTCGACATCTACGACCCCGGCTTCTACTTCCCCGTCCTCACCGACGACACGCGCGACTACCCCACCAAAGTGCATCTCGCATGGGAGTACGTCGACCACGACGGGCAACGCTGGGTCCGCCGGCTCACGTGGGAACTCGCCCCGATCGGCATGACCCCCGACGGCACACCCGGCAACACGATCCCGGTCGTCGACGTGCCCGATGAATCAACCTGGCCGGACGGCACGTCGACGCGTCGCGACCCGCAGGGCCGACTGGTGCGCGCCTACCCGTGGAACGTCGACGACGGCGGAACGATCATCGACTCGACCGTCACCTGCTACTTCACCGACGCCACCTGGCCGTACGGCGAACTCGACGGCCGCCACGTCAACGACTTCGACGAACACCACCCCGACATCCGGTTCGCCGAAACCGAAGACGGCACCGTCGCGCAACGCCTCGATCTCCGCATCGACTTCCTGCCGGTCGTGCACGTACCGAACACGCCGGCGCACCGCGAGCACTTCGGGCGTTCCGCGCTGTCGATGATCGCCCAGATCCTCGACGACATCGCCTCCACCGACACCGACATCCAGGCCGCCAGCGCGCTCGCCGCCGCCCCTGTCATCGGCCTCTCTGGATCGGCGACGCTGCCCAACAACGGGTCGACGCTCGTCGCGGGCGACGGCACCAGCATCACCGCGCCACCCACGCTCGAGGTGCGTCCCGGGGTCGCGTTCCAGCTCGGCGAGAACGGCCAGATGAACGTCGTCGACCTGTCTGCCGGGCTCACCGCGCTGTTGGAGCTCGGCAAGGAACAGCTCGGCCGCCTGTCGGTCAACTCTCGTGTCCCACCCGAGATCCTCGGCCGCGTCCCCGCTGCGTCGGCTGCGTCGGGTGTGGCGTTGGCGTTGGCGTTCGGTCCGTTCAACCAGCTGGTCGGCATGCTGCGCCTCACGCGCGTCCAGAAGTACGCGCTGTTGTTGAAGATGGTGCAACGCCTCGCCATCGCCGGCGGCACCCTCGAAGCGCCAGTCGTGCCGGCACGGTTGGCGTTCGGTTCCTACCTTCCGTCGGACCGCAGCCAGCTGGTCAGCGAAGTCACCCAGCTGCTCGCCGCGCATGCCATCTCGCACCAAACCGGTGTCGCGCTGCTCGTCGCCGGTGGCCTGTCGATCGACGACGCCAACCACGAAGTCGACCGGATCCGTTCCGACGACCCGGTGGCCGCGAAGAACCTTGCTGACGCGACCGGTTCGGAGCAGCTGGCCGCTGACTGGCTCGGTGTCACGCTCCCGCAGCAGCCGACTGCGCCACCGGTGACGCTCCCACCGACGCCGCCCGGGGAGTGACCGTTGCCGTGGCGTGAAGGTGCCGACGAGCGGATCGCCGCGGTGATCGCCGCCGAGCTCGAGCAGAACGTCATCGTCGCCAAGTACGTGCTGATCGCCGACTACACCGACGAGGACGGCGAGCGCGGCATCGCGCTCAACTGCGCGCCCGACCAGCGCGGCTCCGAAACCCTCGGGCTGCTCGGCTACGGCGACACCGTCGAACGTGCACGCATCGCAGCCGAATGGGCCGACGACGAGCCCGACGCGTGACCTGCATCCCCACACGTGAACAGGTGGCCGCTGACCATCGGACCGTGACCCGATCCAGTCGTGGTGTCGGGGCGGCGACCCGTAGCCGTCAAGCGGGGTGCAGCACGCGAGGAGCGTCCATGCCTGACCACGCCGACAACCTGATCGAGCGCATCGAGATCGCCGGCCGCCCGTACTGGGTCGACCGCAGCGACGGTCGCATCGTTCCGCTCGTGCGTGGCGCTGCTGTCGACGACGGCGGCGAAGACGGCGGTGACGGTGCCACGGGCGCGAGCACGGGCGACACCGGTTCGTCGGCGGGTGGTTCCGGTGAGACCGGCACGAACACGGCGGTGACGTTGACGCAGGAGCAGGTCAACCGGATCGTCGCCCGCGAGAAGGCCGCCGCCGAACGCAACGCCAAGAAGCAGTTCGACGAATGGCTCGCCGCGCAGAAGTCCGAGCAGGACAAGGCGGCGATGGACGACGCGGCACGCGCCAAGACCGAAGCCGAAGAGGCACGCGCCGAAGCGGCACGCATCAAGGAAGACGCGGCACGCGAGCGGCTCACCGCCAAGATCGAACGCAAGCTCGCCGCCGCCGGTGTCGGCGCCGGGCTCGAACCCGAAGCCGCCGAGAAGGCGATCGCACGCGCCGTCCGGCTCGTCAACGTCGACCTCGACGCCGACGACGACACCATCACCGCCGAGATCGACACGTTGAAGGCCGACGTTCCCGGCCTGTTCACCCCGACCGGCCACACCGGCGCGGGTGCAGCGGGTGGGCCGCCGGCACCGTCGAGTGTCACCGGCGGCGGCAAGCCCGGCAACGGCACGACACCCCAACGCGGCATCGAAGCCGGCCGCGAGCTCGCCCGCAAGGAACGCGAACAGCAGCAGGAACGCGACCCGCTGAAGGTCATGAACGTCGTCGGCGCGCGCAGCGCCTGACAGGAGGGAAACCACCCGTGAGCGACATCTCCATCCGCACCCGCTACACGTACGGCGGCGACGACGCCGGCTGGCTCGCCGACGGCGGCGAAGACCTCGAAGTCGCCGAGTCGATCACGCTCAAGCGTTCCCTGTGGGATCTCGTCACCAACTTCCCCAACGGGTTCATCCCGTCCGGCGTCACGCTCGGCAAGGTGACCGCCAGCGGCCTGTACGGCCCCTACGACGACACCGCGGTCGACGGCCGCCAGACCGCCGTCGGGTTCCTCGCCTGGCCCGTCCCGTACGACCGCAACTCCACCGGCGACATCGGCGCGGCGCTCCTGTGGCGCGGCGCGGTCGTCGTCGCGAAGTTGCCCGCCCACCACGGTCTCGACGCAGCGGGCCAGACGGACCTCGCCGCGAAGTTCCGGTTCATCTGACCCACCCCCGAAGGAGAACAGCTAGATGGCCTCCGAGTTCCTCACCAGCGTTCTCGACATCCCGCGCCTCATCGGCTACGTGCGGGAGCAACGGTTCGAAGGTCTCACCCTCGACACCGTCCTCCCGAACGTCGAGGTCATGGACATCGAGTTCGAGCTGACGAACGTCCCGGCGTCGGCCATCCAGGTCGCCCGCTACCGCGCATGGGAAACCGCTCCGCCGTTCGCGAAGCGTCCCGGCTACGCAGTGATCGCCGGCCAGATCCCCCCGCTCGGCCTCACCCAGCGGCTCGGCGAACGCGACCAGATGACGCTGCAGACCGTCCTCGCGAACCTGCGCCGCAACGGCCCCACCAACGAGCCCGGCGTCCCGTTCTTCCCCTACACCCGCCTCCCCGGCGGCGGCCGGCCACCGGTCAGCCAGCTCGAGGACCTCATCTACAACGACGCGTTGCAGATGGTCCGCGGTGTGCAGGCCCGCATCGAGATCGCCCGCGGCCAACTGCTGTCCACCGGGTCGGTGACGCTCGCCGAGAACGGCATGAACCTGACCGCCAACTTCGGTGTCCCCGGCGGCCAGATCGTGTCCGCCGCGACCGCCTGGTCGAACACCGCGTCGTCCACGCCGGTCATCGACCTGCGCGCCTGGCTCGCCACCTACCGCGCCGCGAACGGCGGCCGGAACCCGGCGTTCTTCATCACCTCGTCGCAGGTGCTCGCCGACCTGACGTTGAACGCCCAGATCCGCAGCATGGCGCCGATCATGGGCGTCGTCCCCGGCGTCGTGTCCGAGCAGACGATCGCCTCGGTGTTCGCCTCGCAGGGGTTCCCGCCGATCGTCACCTACGACACGATGCTCCCTGACGCATCCGGCACGATGCAGCCCGTCCTCCCCGTCCGGTCGTTCATCGCCGTCGGCCAGGGGATCGGCTCCACGTTCTACGGCGTCACGCCCGAGGCGATGCGTCTCGCCGGCGAGGGTGTCATCTCGATGGAGGACGCCCCCGGCGTCGTCGCCTACGTCGAGCAGGAGACCCGCCCCGCGGCGACGTTCACGACCGGCGCCGCGATCGCGCTGCCGGTGCTGCGTGACCCGTTCGCCATCCTGATCGCCACCGTCTGAAGGAGCACGGCCTCATGGCAGACACCAAGGAACTCGCCCGCAACGTGCACGTCGACGGCGTCTGGTACGGGCCCGACCATCCCGGCAACCAGGTCACCGCCGAGGTGCTCGACAAGATCGACAACCCCGCCGCGTTCGAACCCGTCTCGTCCACGACGTTCGACCTGCAGGACCGTTCGACCGACGAGGAGCTCGCCGGTCTCGACGGCGGCCAGGTCGACGACGGGCTCGGGAAGCACACGAAGCCCGAGCTCGTGCAGCTCGCCGCCGACCACGGTGTGAACGTCCCGTCCGACGCGACGAAGGCGGACATCGTCGACGCGTTGCGGGCCGCCGGCGTCGAGGGCTGACCGGTGACGCTCGATGCGAGCGTCACCCACGCCATCCGCGAATGGGTCGGCTCGCAACCAACAGCCGACCTGATCGAAGAAGCGTTCACGCGCACCGGCACCGTCGAAGCCGCTGCACTGTCGATCTTGCGCGCCCGCCGCGCCGACCTCGTCAACGCTGAGCTGAACCCGGAGACGTTCAACGTGCAGGGCGACTACAGCCAGTCGACACGCGTCAACATCGCCGCCCTCGACGCCGACATCGCTCGCCTCGAAAAGCTCACCGGCACCGGGCCCGACACGATCCGCGTCGGCCAGCTGGTCCGGCCGACGAACAGCCGGCGCCTCCTCGTCCGGCGGTGGTGGTGACGCATGTCGAACATCGACACCACCCCCGACCTGACCGCCTACAGCGACGGCACCACCATCCTCGCCGTCCCTCACGGCGGCGACCTCGAGTTCACCGTCGAATGGGACGTCGACACCGAAGTCACCATCACCGACGCCACCGCCACCGTCGAACGCCTCGACACCGGCGAACAGGTCCTTGACCTCACCCCGTTCATCTCGATCGACCAGGGCATCGTCAACGTGATCGTCCCCGCCGCGACGACCAGTGTGCTGCGCGACTGGGGTGCCGGATGGTGGCGGTTCATCGCGACCAGCGACACCGGATCCACGAAGGTCCTGATGGAAGGCCCAGCGCATCTTCGTGTCGGGACCGTGCGATGACCACCGTCGTCGTCCGCACCAACAGCAACCGGGCGACGGTTACCGACGGCGTCCGCGGACCGAAGGGCGACAAGGGCGACCCGGGCCCGCAAGGGCCACCTGGCACGCCCGGATCGGCGCCGCAGGCGTACCGGCACGTCCAGTCGACACCGGCGTCGCTGTGGACCGTCAACCACAACCTGGGCTACCGGCCCGGCGGGATCTTCGTTGTCGACTCGACCGGCGCGGAACAGCACGGCCGCGTCACACACATCGACGTCAACACCTTGACCATCGAGTTCTTCGCCAATGGCGCCCCGGTTGCCATGGGCGGCGAAGCCGACATCTCCTGAAGGAGCGCACGTGAAACTGCTCGACTACATCGACCTGCTGCAGAACGAGCTGCGCAACGCGCGCGTCCAGAACCTGTCGTCCGCGCCGTCGACGCCGGTGGCAGGGCAGATCTACTGGGACACCACCCTCGGCCAGTTCGGCATCTACTCCGGCTCCGGCTGGGTGTACGTCGGCGGCGGCGGCTACACCGACGAACAAGCCCAGGACGCCATCGGTGCTGCGCTCACCGACACAACGACGATCGACTTCACCTACAACGACGCCGCGAACACGATCATCGCCGACGTCAAGAAGGCGCTCGACCACACGTGGGTCACCGACTTCGACACCCAGGTTCGCACCTCGCGGCTCGACCAGATGGCAGCACCGACCGCGGACGTGTCGCTCAACAGCCACAAGCTCACCAACGTCACCGACCCGACCGGCGCGCAGGACGCGGCGACGAAGAACTACGTCGACGCCGCCATCAACGGCCTCGACTGGAAGGCCAACGTCCGCGCCGCCACCACCGGGGCCGGCACGCTCGCCTCGAGCTTCCAGAACGGCAGCGTGATCGACGGCGTCACGCTCGCGACGGGTGACCGGATCCTCATCAAGAACCAAGCGTCCGGGCCAGAGAACGGCCTGTACACCGTCAACGCCTCCGGCGCGCCGACCCGCGCCACCGACGCCGACGCCAACGCCGAAGTCACCACTGGACTCACCGTCGCGGTGAGCGAAGGCACAGTGAACGGCGACACGATCTGGATGCTCACGTCACCGGACGCGTCGATCGTGCTCGGCACGTCGAGCCTCGTGTTCACCGAGCTCCCGGCGCCGAACATGCTCACCGTCGTCGCGCCGTTGGTGCGCACCGGGAACCAGCTGTCCCTCGACACGACCTCCACCACGCATGTGGCACGCATCTGGTCTGGCGCGCTCACCGGTGGCGCCACGTCCGAGGTCGTCACCCACAGCCTGGGGACGCGGGACGTGATCGTGCAGGTGATCAACAACGCGTCGCCTTGGGACGCGGTGATGGTGACGTGGGAGGCGACGTCGACGAACACGGTCACGATCCGATCCGGGGCGAACCTGCCTGCCGGCTACCGGGTCGTGGTGACGGGCTGACATGCGGCTCCTCGACGCCGAGCTCATCCTGGAACAAGCCCCACCGTCGACGCCTGCCTCCGGCGCCGTCTCGCTGTTCGCCACGACGACGCACCGACTCGCGCAAAAGGACTCGGCCGGCAACGTGATCGAGCTCACACCCTCGTACGTGTCGACCTCGAAGTGGGTGACAGGTGGCTGACACCGCGGTACGCGTCGGCCCGACCGCGCTGACCGGCACCGCCGCCGACTTCTACACGGTCCCCGGCGCCACGAGCGCCGTCGTGAAGCAGCTGCTCGCCGCGAACCCCACCGGCGCCGACCGCAAGCTGTACGTGTCCGTCGGCAACGACGCGCAGGGGACCCGCATCTGCGGCGGCGTCCCCGTCCCAGCGGGCGACACGCTCGTGCTCGACATCTGGGTGCCGCTCGCTACCGGCGAGAAGCTCCAGGCGTACAGCGACGCCTCCGGCGGCCTCAACCTCGTCGCCGGCGTCGTCCAAACCGCATGAGCACCGGCCTCGCCTCCCAGCGCGTCACCAACGCCCACCCGCGCCAGCGCGGCGAACCGTTCGTCGAGGGCCTCCAAGATCTGCGCCGCATCCGCGGCGCCGCGCTTCGCCGCTGGCGCGCCTCCCTCGCGTCACGCCGGTTCGGAGGTGTCGCCAACATCCTCCTCGTCGGCGACTCGATGTCGGAGCACTACGGCGCCACCTCTGAATACAACCGGTGGCCGTTCCTGTTCCGAGCCGCCATCCAGCGCATGTTCCGGCTGGGCGGCGTCGGATGGATCCCCGCCAAGCACACCTCCGGGTGGCTCTACACGACGAACCCGGACGGCAAGAACGCGTGGACCCTCACCGGGCTCGGCGACAACAACGACTACGGCTTCGGGCTCGGCCGCCACAACGCCTACCTCGCCCAAGCCGGCACCGCCACGATCACCGTCGACACCGACCGGTTCTTCCTGTTCTTCACCACCGGCGGCGGGTCCGGCACCGTCACCACGATCGACGTCGACCCCGGCACAGCGTTCGCGAAGACAACGACGGTCAACACCAACCAGGCGTGGGGTCAGTCCGGGTTCCTGTTCGATTCGAACACCGCGTTCGGGCCGCTGCCGCTCGGCACACACGTCGTCAAGGTCACCGCCACGACGGGAGCAACGTTCTTCGACGGCGGGTTCTTCTGCTACACGGACGGCATCGCCGGCGTGCACCTGTGGGAGTGCGACCACGCCGGGTTCACGTCAATGGAGTTCGACGGTGCCAGCGACACGCACTCGTACTGGGCCGACTTCATGTGGCAGCCACCGACCTCGGACGTCAGCGAGTTCGCGGACGGCGTCGGCAACGGCACCACTACATTCACGTCAGCCACGGCGAACTTCGTCGCCACCGACGTTGGCGCCTACCTCGTGTTCCCCTCGAGCATGGCTGCCGGCACCAAGCCGCTGAACGGTGTCGCCAAGATCGTGTCACGCAACAGCTCGACGAGCGTCGTATTGGACCGCGTCGTCCCGTCCGGCGGCACACTGCGCTTTCGGATCGCGCGCTCGTTCCTTCTCGGCACCGCCAGCATCACCAGCGGGTCGCCCACGCTGACAGCAGCGGGCGCGAACTTCACGCAGGCCGATGTCGGGTGCTTCGTGACCGGGCCTACCGGGATCCCGGCGAACACGCGCATCCAGTCTGTCGAGTCGACGACCTCGTGCACCATGTCGCACCTCGCCACGGCGACACAGTCGTCGCAGACGGTGCGCATCTTGAACCGTCAAGCGCTCGACCTCATCCCCGACCTGCTCATCGTCGAGTTCGGTATCAACGAACGCGTCAACGCGTTCACGCCCGCCATGTTCAAGGGCTACCTGAAGGCGCTCGTCTCGTACGCGCAGGAGCGTGGCGCGAGCGACCGGCCAGCGGCGTCGGTGGTGCTCATGCCGCTGTGGGCGATCGGCACGACAGCGACACAGGCCGGGTATGCCGACGCGCAAATCACGTCGGGACAGCCGACGCTCATCTCGGACACCGCCGACTTCGGCCCAGAGGACGTCGGGAAGAGCATCAGCGGCACCGGCATCGCCGGCGGCGCCACGATCTCGTCGGTCCAGTCGAACCGGCAGATCACCATGTCCGCCAACGCCACCTCGACCACCACGACAACCGTGGTCATAGCGAACCGCGCGTGGCAGGACCGCCACTGGCAGCTGCAACGCCAGACGATGTGGGAGGTCGCCGACGAGATGGGCTGGGAGGTCTTCGACCTCTACAGCCTCGGCGGCTGGATCGGACCCGACGACCCCAACGGTCTCACCTACGACGAGATCCACCCGTCGAACCGTGGCGGCCAGTGGGTCGCCGACGAGCTCAACCAGGTCCTCGTCGGCCTCCCCGAGCAGGCCACCATCCCGCAGGGGATCATGGACGCCGCCGGCGACCTGATCGTGGGCGCAGGCGCCGACCTTGCAGCCAAGATCCCCGCCGGCGTCGACGGGCAAATGCCCGTGTGGCGCGCCGCCGCCAAAGCGAACGGCATCGGACTCACCGTCGGGTTGGCCACAGAGGATGCGAGCTCGTCGTCGTCGCTCGCGCAGGTCATCCCGCAACCCGGCGTCGCGGGCATCACCACGTTCGGGCTCGCCGCGGCACCGACGCAGACCACCACACCGACCAGCGCGGACGACGGCGAAAGCCCCTGGCAGCAGTACGCGACGAGCGCCGTGCTGCTCAACGCCACCGGGATCATCTCCGCGTTCACTGTGTGCCGCATGGGCTGGCTGCCCGAGTTCTTCGCGCGCGTCAAGACCGACCCGACCGCCATCACGTCGCTGCAGTACGTCATCGGCCTCGTCTCCGCCTCACCCGACGCCAACCCTCCCGGAACCGGCATCCAAGGCGCTTACTTCCGCTACAACACGACCAGCGACGGCACCGCTGCGTGGCGCACTTGCACATGCGACGGGTCGTTCGTGCGGCTGGCGACGACCGCGCAACCCATCGCGGCGAACACGAGCTACCGGCTGCGCATCGTCCCCGTCGGCGTCGTCGGGTCCACGCCGACGTCGGTCCGCTTCTACATCAACGACGTGCTCGTCTCCGAGCACACCCTCAACATCCCGGCAGCGACACAGCAGCTCGGATACGCCGCCCGCGTGATGACACTGACCGCGGGCGCGAAGAACTTGAAGCTCGGCCGTCTCGCGCTGTCGGGGCCGTGAACGTCGAGGTCGTGTGATGTCACAGCCGCCGGCCGTACGAACCATCGCCGACGAGCTCACCAACATGTTCGAGCTCGCCCAACAACACGTCGACGCCCAACTGGCCGCCCTCACCAGCCGACCACGCGCGGCGCAACTGCGCCAGCTGCAAGCAACCATCGAAGCGCTCCTCGACCAGCTCGATGAAGCCACCCGCAACTGGATCGCAGGACAACTCCCCCTCGCCTACCAACTCGGAGCCGCCCGCGCCGCCGCCATCCTCGGCGACAGCTTCACCTGGACCCAACCCCACCTCGCCGCCATCCAACAGCTCGCTACCACCGTGTGGACCGACATGCTCGCCGCCAGCCAGTTCGTACGCCGCGACACCCGCGCCTGGATCCAATCTGAGGCACGTCAACAAGCCACGCTTTCGCTGATTGAAGGACGCACTGCAGTACAAGCCGGCGCAGCATTCGCCGCCCGCGCCGCGCAAGCAGGAATCTTCACCGTCATCTACCGCAACGGCGCCCGCCACTCGATCACCGAGTACGCCTACATGAACGTTCGCACCACCACCGCCCGCGCGTTCAACCAGGGCACCATCGAACAGTCGCGGCTCTTCGGTGTCGAAGCGATGGAATGCGCCGACGGTGCCAACTGCGGGCTCGAATACCACGACGACCCGAACCAACCGAATGGGCGCGTCTTCCCGCTCGCCACCGCCGAGATGTTCCCCATCGCGCACCCCAACTGTCGCCGCTCATGGTTGCCTCGCGTCGACGTGAAAGCAGTCGACGCGGAAGAAGCCCCGTCGATCCGGTCGGTCATGTCGATCGCCGACCAGGCCGCCAGCGAACTCGTCGCCACCGGCCGTACACCACGTCAGCCACGCACGCCGCGTGAACCACGCCGCGCCGCCTGACTGCATCCCACCCGCCAAGCAGCCGAGTCGAACCATTCGACCGATGGAACCGGTGCCGTTCCGCATCCAGTCCGATCCGATCGGCGGGCGGATCGAGATCAACGGCCACGACATCACCAACAACATCGAAGGCGTCGAGCTGTACGTTGGTCACGACCGAGCGAGCATCCTCCGTGTCTACGCCGTCCCCGGTACCGGCGTCATCGAAGGCGCCGCGCTCGTCGAACAAGTCGCCGACACGAGCGAGGTCATCTCCGCCTTCCTCGAGGCGATCGACCCAGACGAGCTCGACCGCGACGCTCTCGCCAATGCCGATGCATCGACAAACCTCACCGCCACGATGCTCACCATCTTGAAGCACTACGCCACCGGACGAGCATGCCAAACCTGACCGGCCCTCGCATCACCGTCGAATCACGATTTGACACCACCTGCCGAATCGACCGCGACCTAGAAGGCCACCTCGATGACATCCTCGACGAAACCACTCTGCTGCTTACACCACCGACCGCTGACGCCGAGCTCGTGTACCAGGGGCGCTCGATGATCCGCCCCGCCGCCACCGGATCGACCCGCCCAGGCAGCAGTTCGAGTAGTGAGCAAGGCAGCCAGATTCAGTACCTCAACATTTACCGGGCACGAATCCCCGCCGACGCACCTGCCGTCCAGATCGGCGACCGGTACACCGTCCTCAACTGCGACTCCGACCCCACCATGAACGGCAGCGAACTGACGGTAATCGGTATCACCGGAGGCACCTACAGCGTCTCCCGGATCCTCACCCTGCAAGGCCGCCAGCGAGGCCCACGCTTGTGAGCGCCGACCGGCTACTCATCATCGCCAACGGCGACGACGTCATCCAATGGCTCGCCAACGCAAGCGAACAAACCCATAGCCAAGCCGTCCAACTGGTCCGGCATTACGGGCTCCTCATGCAAGCCTCCGTGAAGGCACACGCCGCCGGCCGGCCGGGACCTCGCATGATTTCCGGCGACTACAACCGCTCCATCTCACTCGACGTCGACACCACTGACGCCCCGGCCGCATCAGTTGGCACCAACCGTCCCCAAGCACGCCGCCTCGAGTTCGGATTCATGGGCATGCGCGACCGGCTCGGCCGGCTCTACCACCAGCCGCCCTTCCCGCACTTCGGCCCGGCGTTCGACGAGGTCGCACCCAGATTCGAAGAGGCCGCCGCCAGCCTCATCGACACCATCACGTGAGCACCTCCACCCCGCCCGACACCGCCCCAGTCTGTGCCGCCGTCGCACGCATGCTCACCAACGTCACCGGACGAAAATTCGCCGACAGCGACGCCCCCCTCGGCGTCACCGACGGCGAACCCTACGGCGTGGTCATGGAGATCCCCGGCGGGTACGTCGAAGGCGACGCCGCTGTCACCGAAGGAACCACCTACCTTGTCGTGCAGATCAGCTGCGTCGGCTACGAGCCGCTCCAGACCCGAATGCTGCGCGACCGTGCCGACCAAGCGATCCGGGCACGTACCGGACGAGACTTCACCAACCCGATCGACGACTACGAACTCAACGGCACCACCCGGTCGCTCACCAACCAAGGCGCCAAGGTGACCGACCGCGAGTTCGACTCCACAAGCGGCGTCGACCACGAAGGCCCCGTATACAACACAGCGATCCGCTACCGCCTGTGGATCTGCCCCACCGCATAACCTGCCGCCCGTGGCAGCCCTCGCAGCGCTCGTCTCCGTCGCCCTGGTCGCGATCATCGTCGTCGGCGGCCTGATCCTGCTGCGCGGCGCCTTCGAAGGCTTCAACCGGTGCCCGTATTGCCGGTCACGCATCCCACGGCGCGCCATCGTGTGCGCCCGTTGCGGCCGGAACCTGCATCCGCATCGGTAGCTCAGCCCAGCCTGACGCTGGGAGCCGTGGCGACACTCGCGACCCAGGTCATCAACCAGGCCGGACTGCAGCCCTCGTACGCCGCCGTCGGCGGAGCGGGCGACAAGTTCTCGCCCGGCGACAACGTGTTCCTCCACGTCAAGAACACCAATGCCGCGACCCGCACCGTCACCATCGACTCCAAGGTGCCATCCAACTTCGGCACCGACGTGGACCTTGCCGTCGTCATCCCGGCCAACACCGGCGATGTGATGATCGGCCCGCTCCAAGCGCAACGGTTCACCGGACCCGACGGGTTCGGCGACATCTCCTACTCGGCGACAGCCGGGCTCACGATCGCGGTGGTGCGCATCTGATGATCATCCTCCGACACCCCGACACCGGCGGGCTCATGGTTGCCGTCGACATCAACGGCGACGGCGGCGAAGCACAAGCCAGCCACTACGAGTCCCGCGGCTGGGAACGAGTGTCCGCCGCACTCGTCGCGGCCAGCGAATACACGGGCCGCGAAATCGGCGAACTCGACGACCTCACCCGCCCTGAGCTCGCCGGATTCGCCGCACACCTCGACCTACCCGTCGAACCGAAGGCGAGGAAAGCCGACGTGCTCGCCGCCATCGACGAGCACTTCGCTCAACCGGACATCGAAGCCGACATCGCCACGGACCTGCTCGTGAGCGAACCCCACCCCACCGATTCGACCGAGGAGTCCTGACGTGGCCCGATACAAGCCGTCCAACAAGGCCAAGGTCGTGTTCGCACCGGCCGTCGCGTCGCTTGCCGCACCCACCCAGGCCGAGATCAACGCCGGCACAGTCCTCTGCACCCCCGGAACCTTCGTTGCCGCCGGTCTCCGCGAGCTGCAGAACTTCGAATCGTCGGCCACCTTCATCGACACCCCCGACGCCGCAACCGACTTCGACTCGAAGATCCCCGGCCGCAAGCAAGCCGGGAACCCCGCGATGGTCTTCTACGACGACGACGCGTCGAGCACCATCCGCACCGCCCTCGCCGAAGGCACCGCAGGGTACGTGATCATCATGCGGTACGGGCAGCTCGCCGGGAAGCGCGCCGAGGTGTACCCCGTCACGATTGCGGCGCTCAACGACTCGCAGGTCGACTCGAACAACAACGCCTCGATGTTCACCGTCGACTGCGCGATCACATCGACCCCGAACAAGAACGCCGTGCAGGCGGCGTGACCGTCACCGAACAACGCCCTGACGCTCAGCAGGAAGCCGAACCCGCCGCGGACACGGTCGAGGTGCTGTCCATCGAGGAGATCCTCGAGCAGAAGCAGCCCGACACCGAAACCGTCACGGTCGATCTCGGCGACGACCGCACCGCAACGTTCCGGTTCCGTGGGATCGGCCGGCTCGCGTGGCGACGCCTGCTCGACGAGCACCCAGCTACCGACGAGCAGCAACAGCAACACCGCGCGGCGCAGCTCGAGCGCGGCGTGATGCCCTCACAGGTCACGAAGCTCGGCTGGAATGCTGACACGTTCCCACCCGCCGCGATCGCCGCAACATGCGTCGAACCGAAGATCACCGAGGCACAGGCCCGAAAACTGTGGGACTCGCCCGCGTGGAATGACGGTGAGCTCGACAAGCTGTTCTCCGCCGTCCTGCTGGTCAACCAGTCGGATCGGCGTGTGAGCTTGGGAAAAGGCTACGAGGCGATTCTCGCCTCCATGCTCAACTCGGTGCCGCCCACCACTACCTGATCCCGCTGTCGATCTTCCTCGGGCGGCCGTGGCCGCAACCGGGGGAACCGTTGTGGCTCGACGACGACCAGGACGCCGCGCTTGCCTACCTCGACCTGCTTGCTGAGGACCGCGCGCAACGCTGCCCGTCCTGCGGCACCCTCCCAGGCGACTGGATCGACCCTGCGACCGGACACGATTATCGCGACCCGCCGTACCTCGCGCGCGTCATCGAGTGCGAAGGCTGCCGTGCCATTGCGGACGCACGTGAAGAGCTCACCGACGAGACGGGCAAGTCGATCGTCCTGGTGCCGAACACCGGCGACGACGAGGATGCATCCAATGAGATGACGGCCGGCTCGGTGGAGTTGTAGGTCGTGGCGCCGCAGAAGTCGCTCGAGATTCTGCTCCGCCTCGACGCCGCGCAACTCCGCGCCGGTCTCGGCCAGGCAGCGTCCGACATCCGCGGGTTCGACGCCGAAGTCAACCGGATCAGCACGTCCGGGCAGCGTGGCTTCGGGCTCGTCAGCGACGCCGTAGCGGGCCTCGGCAACGTCGCGCGCACCGTTTTCTCCGACGTCGTACACGTCGGTGCGACAGCGTTCGAAGGGCTCAGCGTCGCTGGCACCGGGTTCATCGCCACCTCGACCCTGGTCGCTGCTCGTGTGCAGGAGATGAACGGCGTCCTCGAGAACCTGGCGCGCGTCACCGGCGTCAGCTACGACGCGATGCAACAGCAGGTTGCCGGTGTTCGTGCACAAGGCATCGAAGCCGGTGTCGCGCAGGAGCTCGTCGCCTCGCTGGCACGACAGAATCTCAACCTTGCTCAAGCCACCCAGCTGGCCCGCGTCGCGCAGGACGCCGCCGTGTTCTCCGGCCGGAACAGCACCGACGTTCTCGCCGACATTCTCCACGGCATCCAGACGCAGAACAGCCTCGTGCTGCGCAACGCCGGACTCACTACCGAGGCCGGTCAGGCGATGGATGCCTATGCCAAGAGCATCGGCAAGTCGTCGACCGAGTTGACTGCAGCGGAACGCCAGCAGGCTGTCCTCAACGCCGTTCTGCAGGAAGGCACCACGATCGCCGGGTCGTACGCCGCGGCGATGGAGCAGCCCGGCAAGCAGCTCCGCTCCATCCCCAGGCTGATCAACGACATCCAGGTCAACGTGGGCCAGGCGTTCCTCCCCGCGTTCGGTCAGATCATCCACACCGGCTATGAGACAGCGAAGTCCCTTGGGGCGATCACGGTCGAAGGGCAACCGCTGGCGGTCGCCTTGGGTCGGGTTGGGCAGAGCGTGTCGAACCTGCTCACCCCCATGACCCGCTTCGTCGGTGAGATCCCCACTCGGCTGCCGGCGCTGATCGGTCCGCTCACGTCGCTGCAACATCAGCTTGCCGGGCTCGAACCGGTCATCGCTGGGGTCGGCGCAGCGATGTCCACCATGGCCCTGCGGAACATTCCGCTGCTCGGGCAGTTCGTCCCCGCCTTCTCGCCGATCACGGGCGCTCTCGCCGGTCTGTTGCTGTCGACGAAGGAGGGACGCGACGCCGTCGGGCATCTCGGCAGCAGTCTCCTCGACGTAGCTCACGTTGCGGGCCCGCCGATCGTGGCGGCCCTGTCCGAGCTCGTCCGGTTGTTGTCGCAGGCGCTCGCGGGGGTTCTCGACCGGCTCGGCCCGGCGCTCGTCGACGTCGCCCGCACCCTCGGTCCTGTTCTCGGTGACGCCATCCGCCAACTGGCGCCGCTCGTCTCTGACGTCGTCACGCAGTTCGGCCGCCTGGCCGCCGAAATCCTCCCGCGTGTCGCTCAGGTTGCCGCCGACGTCGCGCCGATCGTCGTCTACCTCGTCGGGTCGGGGCTGCAGCTGCTCGCCAACGTGCTGTCCGTCATCGCCGACCACGCCAACATCGCTGTCCCTGCGCTCGCCGCGCTCGGAGCCGCTCTCGCGACGTCGCGGATCGCGTCGTGGGTCGACGACGTCACCGCGGCGGGCACGGCACTGGGGAAGCTCCTCGACGTCGTGAAGCTCATCGGAGGCGCGTTCGCGACCGGCGGCATCTCCGGAGGCATCGCAGCCATTCGCGAGCAGCTCGCTGCGTTGCCGCAAGGGATCACTTCGATCGGGATCGCCGTCGCCGGTGCTGCAGCCGCGTTCGCCGAATGGTCGAACATGATGCGCGAAGCCAAGCAGCAGGGCGACGATTTTGTGTCGAAGATCCGCAGCCAGATCGACATCGCGGGCGGCAGCTACACCTATCTCACCGACAAACTGGGCAAGGTGCGCGCCGGCATGAACGACCTGCGCACGTCCGCCGACAACTCCATCGCACCCTGGGACACCGACTACCGCGCCGCCTTGCGATCCGGTGCCGACGGCCTCGACACGCTCGGTAACAGCATCCAAGACCTTCTCGCGCGGGCCGATGCCCTCGCTGCCAAGACCGGCATCAACAAGGACGCTGCACTCGACCTCGTCCGCGCGCAGGACCAGCTGAAGGGCAAGTTCGACGCCACGTCGTCGGCAGCTGATCTGCTCGGCCAGGCGCTCGACAAGCTCGCCGGCAAGAACCTCAATGCCGATCAGGCCGCCATTCGCTACAACGACTCGCTCGCGCAGCTGCAATCGACCTTCACGGACGTGCGTGACGGGCAGCTCGGCGTCAACGACGCGCTCGACGCCTCCACCGAGATCGGTCGCACCCATCTGCAACAGGTCATCGACAGTACGCAGGCAGCGAAGGACTACGCGTTGGCGCTGGTGAAGCAAAGCGGCGATGTCGGTGGCGCCCGCATGGTCTTGCAGAACTACGCGGACACGTTGCGCGCCCAGCTCGACCCACTGGGGAAGAACACCGCCGCCGTCGACCAGCTGTTGAGCCGCTACGGGCTCATGCCCGACCAGATCGAAACCACCATCAAACAGGTCGGCGGCGAAGCCGTCGCCGCTCAGGTCACGGCCCTGCAGGGGCAACTCGACCAGCTCGGCGGAGCCAAGGCGCACCCCGAAATCCAAGCGCTCATCGACAACAAGTCCTTCACCGACGCGCAAGCGGCGATCGACAAGCTCAACGGCAAGAAGATCACACCCGACGTCGACGGGTCGCGCGTGCTCGCCGAGCTCGACTACATCACCAAGAAGCTGTTCCCGCAGTATCAGGCTGAACATCCGACGGCTTCGCTGTACGTGGACGGCAACCCAGCGAAGTCGGTGCTCGACTGGTTGATGGGCAAGTATTTCAAGGAGTATGCGGCTTCGAACCCGACCACGCCGGCGTACCTCGATGCGAATCCGGCATCGGGGTTCATCGACTGGCTGCTGCACACCAAGTTCGCCGAGTACTCCGCGTCGAACCCAACAACGACGGCCAACGTCAACACCGATCCGGCGGCCGCTTCCATCAACGCGTTCATCCAGGCGAACCAGGGACGGTCGTTCACCTTCTACGCCAATCTCAAGGTCAACGGCGTCCCCTACTACCTGGCCAGCAACCAGTCGGTCGGTCTACCCGGTCCCCGCTGGGGTGGTGTCGTCACACCGATGGCCTGGGGCGGCACCACCACACCCGCGCACATCGCACGTACACAGCTCTTCCGGTACGGAGAGCCGGAGACCGGTGGTGAGGCGTTCATCCCGCGGCTGGGTGACCGCAACCGCAGTCTCGAAATCTTGAAGACGGCCGCGGGATGGTTGGGCGCCGATGTCGTCGACACCCGCCAACGACGGTTCGCGACGGCGGCTGTCCCACCGCAACCTCGCTTGCCGAATCGTGCTGTTCGCGACGGTGCGCAGGGTGGCAGCGGTGTCGTGTTGAACGTGAACTCGCCCTTGGCGCACGTCGACGTTCGCGCCGATGCAAGCGTCGACAGCGGCAAGTTCGAGATCGCGGTGCGGCGTGCCGTTGAGCCGGCCATCGAGAAGGCCATCGACGGTCTGACGCGAGAACTCGCGGTGCACTGATGGGCAACGTCAACCTTCACCCGACGGGGTACTGGTTCCCGGGCGAACCGGGATACACGACCACCGGTGCAGCGACGATGTGGCAGGCGATGGCCGCCGGTGACAGTGACTACTCGACACCGCCCACGAATCAGCTGATCCCGGTCGAGTTCACGTTCGCCACGCCGACGATCCCAGCGGGAGCGAAGATCTCGAGGGTGCGGGTCAACCTGCGCTCCGCTCGCGGCAACGCCAACGAGCAGTTCTACGTCTACGCGATCACTCATCGGCGTCCGTCCGGCGTGCCAAGCCTGATCGCCGTGTCGCCGGCGCCTGGGAAGCCGAACCAGGCGTCCGACGGTGTGCTCCGCAACTGGACGAGCGCGTGGTTCACGGGCTTCTCGAACGGCAACAACTGGAATCAGGAGACGCCCGACGGCAGTGCCGTCACTGTGACACTCACGGTTGAACAGAAAGCTGCCGCGCCGTATCCCGGCGTAGCGAAGGCGAGCGAGCTGTCGATCGACGTCACGTACAACGAGCGGCCCGCGGTGTCGGCCATCACACCGTCAGGGAACCAGGGCACATCACGCCCGACTGTCGGATGGACCTACTCCGACCCTGAAGGTGACGCACAGCAGAAGTATCAGGTCAAGATCTTCGACTCGACCACCTACGGCGCCGGTTCGTTCAACCCCGACACGTCGACACCGGCGTGGGACTCCGGCGTTGTCGCTTCATCCGTCGCGAGCGCCATCGTCGGTGCCGACCTCGTCAACGGCACCACGTACAAGGCGTACGTGAAGGTGTGGCAACCCCAGGTCAACGGCGAGGACCACTACTCGTTGTGGACTGCGGGCCCGACGTTCACGATCGTCCTTGACCCGCCTGCCCCCCCCGTCGTCACCACCGTCGTCGCCGACACCGCAAACGCCCGGCTGCAAGTGAACGTCCAAGGCCGAGACAACGAGCTCACCGCCAACCAGGCCGACATCGAGACAGACACGAGCGGCTGGGCAGCTGGCGCGAACACGACGATCTCGCGGATCACCACCCAGTTCGCGCACGGCGTCGCATCGCTGCAGCTCGCATCCACGGCGGGAGGCGGCACGTCCGCCACAACCCCGACCGGGACGAATGGGATCCCGGTGTTGCCGAACCAGCAGTACACGGCCATGGCCGTCGCACGCCGCATCTCTGCCACCACCGGTCGCAGTGTCCGCATCGACATCGTCTGGTACACGGTCGCCGGCGCCGTGATCTCGACCAGCTCGAGTGCTACCGCCACACCGACGAACACCGGATGGACCACGCAAGTGTCAGTCACCGCCAACGCACCAGCGAATGCAGCGTTTGCGGCTGTGGTGCTGAACGTTCCTGGGGTGTCCGCCGCGGGTGAGCAGTACGCGTTCGACCAGATCGGCCTCGTTCCCGGCTCGTCGACAACGTGGACGGCTGGCGGCTACGACAACGCTACGAACGCGTTGATCGTCGAACGCAGCCTCGACGGCGGCGTCACTTGGACCGCAGTCCGAGGCAGCCCTGTCACCGGTCAGAAAGCCACCGGACAGCTCACAACGATCTACGACTATGAAGTCCCCAACGGTCTCACCGTGCAGTACCGCGCTCGGGTGTCGAATGTCGTGGCCGGCAGCACCGTCGTCGGCGGCAACTCCGGTGTCGTATCTGGCATACAGAACGCGCAGGTGTGGTGGTTGAAGGACCCGATCGACCCGACACGCAACATGGTCATCAAAGTGAAGGCTGCTCCGCGCATCGGACGACCGAAACCGGAGTCCGTGAACTACCCGGTCGGTGACACCGTCGCGGCCGTTTCGCATGACGGTGTGAAGGGTGCGGTGATCGAATGCACGATCTTCGCGCTCAATAGCGGTGACTACGCAGCGCTGGTGAAACTCCTCGAGTCAGGCCGGACGCTCCTGTTGCAGGACGTGCTCGGCCGCCAATGGTACGTGCAGCCCGGCGACACCACGTTCTCGCTGCACGCAGCGACCAAGCTGGCGTCTGAAACGACTCCGATTCGCCACAGCCACGAGGTCGACTTCCAGTTCACCGAAGTCCGGGTGCCGTAGATGGCGCGCCCGTTCCCCGGCGCCACCGTCGCGGCAGCCGGCGCCAACCAGGTCGTCAGCCGGGTCGATGTCGTCCAGGCCGGCCAGCTGCTCTTCACCACCGACAAGACCGTCGCGATTCCCGGCACACAAGTCAGCATCGTCGACGGCAGCGCCACCTTCGACGAGACGCGGAGCATCCGCGGTACCGCCACTGTCGTCCTCTCCCTCGACGCGACCACCGCCGCACTAGTGCCAACCACGCCAACGTCACCGTTTTCGCCAGTCGCACCGACCGAAGTCATTCCCTATGTCGGTTTCATCGACCCTGCCACCGGCGCACAACTATTGACACAGCTGGGTGTGTTCGAGATCAGCGACGTGGACGTCGTCGAAGACGGCGGAGCGCTCACCATGACGTTGACATGCGCTGACCGCACCGCGAAGTTCGATCGGGCACGGTTCATCAACCCGTACACCGTGTCGTCGTTCTCCAACTTCACCGACGCCATCACCGCGCTCGTCTCCGCCGTCGATCCCAATGCTGACCTGCAGGTCACCCCGACGACCTACGCGACGCCGCTGCTGACATTCGACATGGAGTCGACGTATCTCGACGCGATCCGGCAGATGTGCGACGCGATCGGCTACGTGTTTCGCGTCGACTGGCAGGGCCGCTACGTGGTCGTGCCGTTCGATCAAACCGGCGACCCGGTGTGGACGCTCACCGAAACGTCGGACACCCGCATGACACAGATCAAGCGGAACCTGTCGAAGAGCAAGGTGTACAACGGCGTCGTCGTCCGCGGCGAGTCCGCCGGCACGACCAGCCCGCCGGTCGAAGGGCAGGCGTGGGACACCGACCCGAGCTCGCCCACCTACTATGACCCCGCCAACCCGCTGGCGTCGACGTACGGGCCGGTCCCGTTCTTCTACACATCGCAGCTCATCACCACCCAGGCGCAGGCGAATGACGCGGCTGCCGCCCGGCTGCCGAAGGTGACGGGACTGGTCGAACGGTTGTCGGCGACAACCCGGTTGAACCCTGCGATGGAGCCCGGTGATCTGTGCTCGGTGACGCGCGCCCGGGTTGGAGCGTCCGGGGTGTACGTGCTCGAGTCGGTCGGTCCGATCGGGTTGCGCGCCGGGGCGATGCAAATCACGATGCGGGAGCGCCGGCTGTGAGGCAGTCGTCGCGAGCAGCGTTCGTGCAGTCCGTGGCGGAAGCAACTAAGGCCGGGCAACTGGTTCGACTCGGAAGCGTCACTGCCATCAACGCCGGCGACAACCCGCCGACCATCAGCGTCGACGGCCGCCCGATGCGCTGCATCGCTCACCCCTATCGGTACGTGGTCGGGGAGACAGTGGTGTGGCTCGACTCCGGGCCGACACCGGTCGTGCTGGGCGGCATGTACCCCGACGAGAACGCTCGCATCGGCGGGAAATGGCGGCGCGCCACCACGCTCGGGATCGCTTCCGCATCGTTGACGACGGTGCAGTTCACGATCGAGGACCAGGACAACGGTAGCTTCACCACCGTGCCCACCTTGGCGTTGACGGTTCCCGCCAACCTCGGTGGGCTCTACGCCGTGTACGGCAGCGTGAACATGGCGGCGTCGATCGGCGCTGGCCGGGCGTTCGTCGAGATCACCTCCTCGACGTCACCGAGCCAGTTCGCCCGGAACCCATTCGGCCCGGGCGAGGACTCGGCAAGCACCGAGGGCCTGTTCGACCTCGCTGCAGGTGACACGTTCGGGATGAACGTCTTCCAGTCCTCAGGCGGCACCATCAACCTCACCTCAGCCCGGTTGCACGCCTTCCGCCTCGGCGCCTGACGCGCAGGCTGCATCCCGCCCCGTAGCCCACCGATTCCGCACCGTGACGGTGTGCAGGAACTGACCCGGGAGCAGTGGGGAGCCACCTACGACGTCTCCCGAAGGCCCCTCATGACGGGCCTCCCGGTTAGCACCGTCTACATCCACCACACCGTCACGATGCCGTCGCCGGATCCAGCGGTCGACATGCGCAACATCGAGGCCATCGACATCGCCCGCTTCGGTGTCCCCTCCTACTCGTGGGTCATCCACCCGTCCGGTGTCGTCCTCGACGGCATGACCGTCCACCGCGGCGCGCACACCATCAACAACGCCAACCAGTCGCAGAACGACATCTCGTTCGGCGTCTCGTTCATCGGCAACTTCGAGAACGACCAACCCACCGACGCGGCGCTGCACGCGTGCGGCGATCTACTGCGCTCACTCGAGCAGCGACAGCTCGTGCGCGATGGGTGGGTTCTCAAGGGCCATCGAGATGTGTACGCCACGGCCTGCCCCGGAGCGCACCTCTACCCACGACTCGGCGACATCCGCGCGCTCGTCGACCAGCCACCCGTCCCCGAGGAGGACATCGTGAAGGCCACCTACGTGAAGTCGAAGACCGGGTCGGCCGTGTCGCTGCTGCTCGGCGACGGCAGCCACGTCACCGTCGACCCGTCGAAGGGAATGGGGTTCCTCAACATCGAGGAGATCTACGCCAAGACCCTCGGCGTCGAGATCGTCGCGTACCCCAACACCGTGAAGATCTGGGACGGCACGAACAACTCGGACGGCACGAAAGTCGAACGGCCGGTGTGGATCCTCACCGACGACCAGGTCGCGTCGCTCGGGCTGCCACATTGAACGACACGGCCGTGCAGCGGCACCGATGAACGTGGCGCGCACCAGGGCGACAATCCTCGTGATCGGCGTGCTACTCGCCGTCGCCGCCATCGCGTACTACCAAGGCCGCAACGTCGAGGTGTACCTCCCGTGGCTCTGGCCCGCATGGCTCGCCGTTGCCGCCGTCGCCTGCTTCGTGTTCGCCTGGCGCCTCGACTCGCCCCGCTGGTGGCAAGCCAGCCGCATCCTCACCGTCATCGGTGTTCTCTCCCGCGTCGCCTCGATCGCGTTCCGTGCCGTGAAGGGCGAGCTCGCCTCGAGCTGGTCCGGCGTCGGCTCCTCGGCGATCTACATGCTCGCCGCCGTGGTCCTCTACCGCGTGTGGGACGGCGACTTCCGGTACTGGTCCCGACGCGCCGCCGGAAGCCGGCAGTGACCCCGTGCACCTGTTCGCCGCTCTCGACCCGAACACCATCGGACTCGGCGCCGTCACCACCGCGCTCGTCACCGTCACCGGCTACATGCTCGCCAACAGCCGCGACTCCACCGCCCGCGTCGACAAGGTCAACGACGCCCGCGTCCGTGACGCCCAAGATGAACGCGACCGCGCACGCGCATCCGAACAGCGCGCCTGGGACGAGGTTGCGCGCTACCAGCGTGAGCGCGACGAAGTCATCGAGCGGCTCAACATCGTTCGCTACCAGCTGCAGGTCGCCGAGAACGAGCTTGCTCGCATGAGGGGCCAGTCGTGACCGACCGCGCCCGGAACTGGCTGATCGTCGTCGTGGTCGCGGTAGCGCTCGGCTGCGTCGTGTTCCTCTCGAACGGTGCACGCCAATCCGCCGACCGCGCATCACGCGCAACCGAGAACGTCACGGCCTCGCTCCGCCGGCGATCACCGATCACCGACTACACGACCGCGTGGTTCGAGCACACCGACTGCCGCAAGAACCACGAGGACCGGTTCCTCGCCGACGTCGCCGCTGCGCTCGCCGCCAACCGCAACGACACCGCCGCCATCGCACAGCTGCAGGCCCGCATCGCGCAGGACCAATCCGATCTCGCGTCGATCGAACAGATCTGCCCCACACCGACGCCGCCCGAGTTCGACGCGCAAGGCAACCAGATCACGCCCACCACCACCCGACCCGGAGGGTGACCGTGCTCATCCAACGAATCCCCGAACAACCCATCCCCGGCCAACGCCTCGGACGGCACATCCACCACGACCCCCGCTCCCGCCGCTACCGCGCCCCCGTCGACCAGGTCACCCCGACGTCGAAGGTGTGGACCCGCCATTGCGGCCCGTGGGACCAGGGCGATCTCGGCTCGTGCACCGGCAACGCAGTCGCCGGGCTCGCGATGACCGACCCCGTGTGGCGGAAAGGCGAGAAGCTCACCGAAGCCTCAGCACGCCGCGTGTACAAGCTCGCGACGACGCTCGACGACGACGCCGTCCCTGGGCACTGGCCGCCGGACGACACCGGGTCCACCGGTCTCGCCGCCTGCAAAGCCGCCGTTCGTCTCGGGTTCGCCACCCAGTACCTGTGGGGCTTCGGGATCGACGACCTCGTCCGGATCCTCTCCGCGGTCGGGCCGTGCGCCGCCGGCACCAACTGGCTGACCGGCATGGACACCCCCGACGACCGCGGGGTCGTCCACTACCAGGGGTCAGTGCGCGGCGGCCACGAGTACGAGCTCGTCGGCGTCCACTTGGACACGTCGCTCGGCGCGCCGATCGGCGAGTGCGTCGAAGCGCAGAACAGCTGGGGCCGCGGCTGGGGCGTGAAAGGCACCGACGCCGGGTTGCGCTGGTGGGCCGGCGGCCGGTTCTTCATCCCGCTCGCCGACATGGCACGCGCCCTGTCCGACGGCGGCGACGTCGTCACCCTCGCCACCAACCACCTCGGAGGCTGAACCATGCCCACACCGTCATCCGACCCCAACGGCCTCGCCGCCGCGATCGTCGCCCTCGCCGGCGCCATCCTCACTGCCGTCGATCCCTCCGGTGTCATCGGCGCCCGTTGGATGCCGGCGATCACTGCTGCCGTCGCGGTCGCCGTGATTCTTCTCGCCCGGCGTCGCACGTGGTCACCGCAGGCGCATTCGGACGCTGTCGTGCAGGCCGCTGGCCATGCTCGGGTCGCGGCGCGGCAGGCGACGATCGACGAGCTCGAGCAGCTCGCCGCGCAGCCGCAGCGGCGGAAGAAGCCGGCGGCGGTGAAGAAGGCCGTGGCGAAGCGGCGATGAGCGAGCTGTGGCGACTGTTCCGGCTGTTCATCGCATGGCTGTTCCGTCGAGGTGGCGACGACGACCCAGAGACCTCCTGGCTCGACCGACTCGTCCTCGACGCCTGACCGTGACGCATGTCGAAGCGTTGGCCGGCGAGCTCGACATCGCGGTCGTCGACGAGCTCATCGCCCGCGTCGACCAGCTGCACCAGGACGGTGTGCGCGACGTCACGTTCGACATGGCCGGCGTGACGTTCTGCAACGGCCGCGGGTTCGCGGTGCTCGTCCATGCTTACCGGCTCGGCATGCACGTCACCGTGCGGCGCATGCGGCCGCACATTCGCCGGCACCTGACGGTGATGGGTCTCGAGTCGTTCGCGACCGTCGACTGAGCAGGACCTCCCGGCGGGGTTGGCGAACACGATCGGCGGCGTCCTCGGCTCCGACCGTATCCCCACAGATCGGCCCGGGCCGAGGACGCCTCGCGTCAGTGGGTGCGGTACCAGAGGGCGAGCAGGAACAGCCCGCCGATCGCGGCCACGCTCACCGCGAACAGCCACAAGCCGAAGAACACGCCTACCGCCACGTCGTACGCCCGCTCACTCATGCGGGCGTTCTACTCCTGCAAGCTATTCGCAGGCGACGCCGTCGCCGTCACGGTCGAGCGCCGGCCGGTAGCCCGGCTGACCCCGGTACAACGGCGCCGCACCGGCAGCGCGGGCCGCTGCGCAGTTCGCGTAGTACACGTCACCACCCGACGGCGCTGTCGTTGGCGGCGGAGGCGGTGCCGTCGTCGGTGCAGCCGTCGTCGGCGCCGTCGTCGTCGTCGTGCTGACGAGCGACGCGATGTTCACGGTGTCCCAATGGACGATGGCGTGCTGGGCGTCGGCGAGCGTCGTCTCACCGCTGCACACCATGTCGTGCAACTGGTTCTCGATCGCATCCTTGTCCACCGCACCGTTCCCGGCAGGGTCGTGCAATGGCTCGGGCCACAGGTTCTTGATGTCGTTCGACCCGCCCAACTCGAGCGAGATCAGATGGTCGACCTCGTAGTCCTCGCGGTTCACGTTCGTCAGCCCGTACTCCGCGAACACCTGGTCGCGCGTCGACTCCGACACTGACCGCACCGACGCGCTGTACCCGCGCACACACACCTGCTCCGCGGTCACCGGGAACACGTCCCCGGGTGTCAGCGTCGGGCTCGGATGGAGCCGGTCCGGCTGCCCGGCCGCCAACGACGACGAGCTCGACGACGTCGTCGACGCAGCCGCCGGCGTCTTCGACTTCGAACACCCCACCGCCACCACCACCACCGCCAACAGCACCATCACCGTTCGACGTTGCCTCATCCCATCACCCCGCAGCTGCGCCCCCCGCGGCGCGCAACGTACCCGTAGACGGTACCCCTGTGCTTCGGGAGGAGCGGTGGTGGGTGGTGGCGAACCTGGTGGTCGGCGCCTCCGGTACGACCGCATCCCCACAGAGCGGCCCGGCCGGAGGCGTCCCCGCGTCCCACAAGCGGCCGCCGGTGTCTGTGGATCCCGCTGTGGACAACCTGTGCAGGATCCACCGGATCCTATGGCCCAAGCGTCAAGATTCGGCCTACGCTGACCGATCGGAGGACCGATGCAGGAAGCGACGCCCACCATCACCGTGGAAGCAATCCAGGCCGTGCTCAACGTGCTCGAACACGAGCCCGAAGCGCGCACGGAATTCAATGAGGGGCTCGCCAAGCACATCTCTCGACTGTCGATCGACCCCGGGCCCGATGCTCGCAACGCGTTCCTGCGGTTCGTGCTGCGATGGGTGGCGCTCGCCATGCTCGAAAGCGATCCGACCTGGCAGTCCCAGGTCGAGGCCGCTGACGCTGCGATTGCCGCCGGCACCCTCGGCGAAGCGGTCGATACAGCGCACCTGCGAGCGCTCCTCACGCACTGACGCCCGGACAGCCCTGCGGCATTCGGCATGTGGCAGTGGCTGAACTTCCATCTGCTCGTCGACGCGGTGAACGCGTTGGACGACGACATGAGAGACCTCGTGATCGCCGCGCTCGAACAGATCGCCGATGACCCGTTCGATCCGAACAACGTCGCCGTCAATGAGCTGCCCGCCACCTCGAAGCGGCAAGGCATCCGCGTCGCCTGGCTGCCGGGGGGACTGATCCTGATGTTCCGGATCCACGACAACGGTCCACCCCCGTACGCCGGCCCTCATCTCGTCGTCGTGGGTGTGCGCTCTATCGACGACATCGGAAGGCTGATTGACAACGACGAGTGACCGCCGGCGCCGGCGATCGTTGTCGATCGACACCCCTATATAGAGGTGTCGCGGAACACACGTTGGGGTT
>Ga0070741_10003458_pt1 | contig 39217 bp, 35 predicted proteins | sample Coa_R1_4_FD_66440 | JGI IMG/M metagenome (GOLD analysis project Ga0070741, IMG submission 66440) | Surface soil microbial communities from Centralia Pennsylvania, which are recovering from an underground coalmine fire - Coalmine... | ecosystem: Environmental > Terrestrial > Soil > Unclassified ...
CCCCCCCCGCGCAACAACCGGAAACCGCATCGTCTCCGCATGAACCGCCCTTGGCAGTGCGCGTGGTGCGCGGCGGCGCGACGGTAGCGCTCACTTCGTACTTTTTGTTTACCTTTGGCTTTTTGGCAAATCTCGTTTTGACGCGACTGCTGACGCCGGCGGACTTTGGCGTTTTTTCGCTGGGCATGTTTTTCTTTGCGCTGCTCAATCTGCGCCCGAAAGCGGGTGTGGAACAGGCATTCGCGCATCATCCGCTCAGCGACGCGGAAGCCTCCGGCACGTTTGCGGTGTTGAGTCTCGGTACCGGAATCGCATCGCTGGCAATTGCTTTGCTTGCTGCGCCCATCCTCCTCGCACTGCATTACGAGTCTGTCGTCATCGCCGCACTGCTCGTTCTCGCCGCCGTCGGCGTAAGCGATTCCATCATGGGCATCGCGTGGGTGCAGTTGGACAAAGCGCTGCACTTTACCCGCGTCAATCTGGTCACTGCCATCGCCTTTCCGCTTTCGTATCTTCCCGCGTTTTACTTGGCATTTCACGGCGGCGGCTATTGGGCGCTGTTGGCGCAAAACGCGTTGTACGCGCTGCTCTTGCTTGTCGGTTTGTGGTTCACCGCGCGCCGCGTCCTTGCGGAAATTTGGAACACGCGGTGGACCTTTTCCAAAACGCTCGCGCGCCAATTTTTACGCTTTGGCATTTTCGTCGGCGCGGCGACCATTTTTGCGACACTCGTTTATCAATTCGACAATTTTTTGGTCGGCACGTTTGTCGGCGTCGAGACACTCGGTTATTATGACCGCGCGTATCGCATCGCACAGTGGTCTTCGATTTTGGTCAGCAGCGTTTTGACGCGCACCGCATTCTACGCGTACAGCCGCTTGCAAAATGATTTGGCGCGTCTCACCAAAACGGCGACCATGTCGCTTTGGATTGTGACGATGCTGGCAGTGCCGATTGCGCTCGCGATTTTTGTCAGCGCGGACGAATTGGTCTTGTTTTTGTTCGGGGCGAAATGGCTGCCCAGCGCGCACTTGCTGCGATTTTTGGTTGTATATTCCGTTCTGCGTCCGCTGCTCGATGACGCGAACTCGCTTTTTGTCGCCGTCGGACATCCGCGCCGCACGACCATCGTCACAATCGTACAGGCGCTGACAATTGTGCTCGCGGCAACACCGCTCACCTTTCAATGGAGCGCCGTCGGCACAGCGATTGGCGTGGGCATTACATTTGCGGTAGGGTTAGCTGTGACCTATTATTTTGTGCGGCGCACATTGCCTGATTTGAATTTGCGGCAGGCGTTCTTGGCGCCGACGATTGTTTCGCTCCTCACCTTGCTTGTCACGCTGCCCGCCGCGCAAATCCTGCGCGCGTGGAATTTGCCGCTCGTCGTTTTGCTTGGCGCAGAAATCGTAAGCGTGATGCTAATCTATTTTGTATTGACTTGGCTCTTGCGCCCGCGCCTCACGCGCGAACGCGCGATGTACGTCTGGCGCCTGATGCGGAATCGTTCGTTGAATTCGTTATGAGAGGAATGCTGGTGGTATGTTGCGCGTAGGCGTCATCGGCGTGGGCAATATGGGCTTGAACCACGCGCGGGTGTATTCCGAACTGGGTGATGTAAAATTGTGCGGCGTTGCCGATTTCGACCACGCGCGCGCCGCCAATGTCGCCGCGCGTTTTCGCGCGAACGCGTACGCCGACTATCGCGAGATGTTGGCACGCGAGCGGCTCGACGCGGTCACCGTCGCGGTGCCGACGCGCGCGCATTGGCGCGCGGCGATGGATGTGATTCGCGCGGGAGTTCATTTGCTCGTCGAAAAACCTATCGCCGCAGAGGTCGCGGAAGCGGAGCAGCTGGTCGACGCGGCGCGCGCGGCGAATGTGATTCTCGCCGTTGGACACATCGAACGTTTCAATCCCGCCGTGCGCGCGCTCAAACAGCTGCTCGACGCGGGCGCGCTCGGCGAAATTTCGACAGTCATTGCCAAACGCGTCGGCATCATGCCGCCGCAGGTCACAGACGCCAATGTGATTATTGACCTCGCCGTGCACGACATTGATGTGTTGAATTATCTTTTCGGCGAAATGCCCGCGTTCGTCGCGGCGACGGCAGGACACGCGCTGTTGGAGGAACGCTTCGACCACGCGGAAATTTTTTTGCGCTACAAACACGCGGGCTGCTTTGTCCAAGTCAATTGGATTACGCCGCTGAAAATTCGCACGCTCTCGGTGACCGGCAACGCGGGACACGCGGAATTGAATTACGTGACACAGAAGTTGGAACTTTTTGAAAGCGCGCGCGCGCGCGAATATGACACTTTCGGCGATTTTGTCGTGCGCTTTGGCGAAGCGCGTCGAACGAGTGTGCCCGTCCAAGTCTATGAACCGCTCCGCGCCGAGTTGGAAGATTTCGTCGCCGCCGTTCGCCATCACACATCTCCGACAGTCACAGGCAGCGACGGTGTCAATGCGTTACGCGTCGCCGCGCGTGTATTGGAGAATCTTTGAGATGACAGATGTTTATATTCACCCGACCGCCGTCGTTTCGGAACGCGCCGTCATTGGCGCGGGCACGAAAGTTTGGATGAACGTTCAGATTCGCGAAGATGTGCGCATTGGGCAAAATTGCATCATCGGGCGCAATACGTACATCGAAAATGGCGTGACGCTCGGCGACCACTGCAAGGTGCAAAACAACGCGCTGTTGTATCACGAAGCGATTTTGGAAGACGGCGTGTTCATCGGACCCGGCGTCATCTTGACGAATGACAAAATGCCGCGCGCGGTGAATCCTGACGGTTCGCTCAAAAGCGCGGACGATTGGCACGCGGGCAAAATTCACATTGGGCGCGGCGCGTCGGTCGGAGCAGGTTCAATTGTCTTGACCGATTTGAGCATCGGCGCGTGGGCGATGATTGCCGCCGGTTCGGTCGTCACCAAAGATGTGCCCGCGCACGCGTTGGTCATGGGCGTTCCCGCGCGGCGCGTCGGCTATGTGTGCAAATGTGGAAGGCGCCTCCAAGCGCGCGGCGAAAACGGCGACCGCGTTTGGATTTGCGAACACGACGGCGCGCGGTATCGCATGAACGCGCACGGCGAGTTGCAGCAGGCGTCGTAATCCAAAATCTAAAATTCCAATGATTCCGATTTCCAAACCTTGGATTGGCGAAGACGAAAAACGCGCTGTCGCGCGCGTGCTCGAATCGGGAATGCTCGCGCAAGGCGCGCGTGTAGCGGAATTTGAACGCGCGTTTGCCGAATATATCGGCGTGCGCCACGCGATCGCGACGAGCAACGGCACAACCGCGCTGCATGTCGCGCTCCTCGCGCACGGCATCGAAGCGGGCGATCAAGTGATTACCACACCATTCACATTTATCGCGTCCATCAACGCGATTCTGTACACCGGCGCGACGCCGCGTTTGATTGACGTGGATGCAAATTTCAATCTGGACGCGACGCAAATCGAAGCGGCAGTCACACCGCGCACCAGAGCGATTCTGCCCGTTCATCTCTTCGGACAACCCTGCGACATGGACACGGTGCTGGACGTTGCGCGCAAACATAATCTCGTCGTCATCGAAGACGCGTGTCAGGCGCACGGCGCGCAATTTCATGGCAAACGCGTCGGCAGTTTTGGCACGGGCTGTTTTTCCTTTTACGCGACCAAAAACATGACGACCGGCGAAGGCGGAATGATTACGACGAACGACGACGCGGTGGCAGCGCGCGCGCGTCTTTTGATCAATCACGGAATGCGCGTGCGGTACCATCACGAAACGCTCGGCTATAATTTTCGCATGACCGATATTGCCGCGGCGTTGGGCATCGAGCAATTGAAACAATTGGATACTTTCAACGCGCGCCGCGTCGAAAACGCCATGTTCTATAACACACAGTTGGAACCTGTGCGCGGGCTTGAATTGCCGCGCGTGCTGCCGCAGCGCGCGCACGTCTTTCATCAATACACTGTGCGCGTGCTGCCCGAATTTCCGCTCACGCGCGATGCGTTGGTCGCGCGACTGCAAGAACGCGGCATCGGCACCGGCATTTATTACCCGATTCCCGCGCATCAACAAGCCTCCGTTTCGTCGCACACATGGGCACAGGTGCATTTGCCGCGCGCAGAGAGGTTTGCCGCGCAAGTCGTTTCGCTGCCCGTTCATCCGCTCGTCAGCGACGCCGACCGCGCGTTTGTCGTCGAAACCCTGCGCGCCATCGCCAATCAAAAATCGTGAATCGGCAATCGCCATTCAGCAATCTACCATGTCTTCGCCTTGCGTAAGCATCCTGATTCCGACGTTCAATCGCGCAAACTATCTGCCCGAGACGATTGCCAGCGCGCTGCAGCAAACGAATAGGGACATCCAAGTCATTGTCGTGGACGATGGCTCGACCGACAACACCGCGCAAGTTGTCCCAGCCATCGCCGACGCGCGCGTACGGTACATTCGCCAAAACCATCGCGGCGTCAGCGCGGCATTGAACACCGCATGGCGCGCGGCACAAAGCGAATATGTCGCCATGCTCGGCTCGGACGATGTCTTTCTGCCGACACAAATCGAAACACTGCTGCGTATCATCGAGCGAGACGCGTCGCTCGGATTCGTGTATGCGCGCGCACAGGCAATGGACCCGGTCGGCAAATCGCTGCCGCAGATTCTCGGCTCGGCGCCAAAATTTCCGGGACACGCATTGGCAAGTCTCTTGTATGGGGATTGTGTGTGCGGAATTGCGTGTCTGATTCGCCGCGACACACTCGCACGTGTGGGCGGTTTCGACGAATCGTTGATTGCGAATGAAGATTGGGATTTGTGGATTCGCATGGCAGAGCTTGCCGAGTTCGCGTTCCATGACGAAATTCTCGCGCGCTATCGGATGCACCCCGCGAGTTTGACCGGCGCGCGTTCCGCGCAGTACCGCCGCGTGGTGCTCGACCGCGTGCGCTTGATTGAAAACTATTACGCGCGCGCCAATGTTCCAGCGGACGCGTTGGCAGTCAAGTCGCTCGCGTTCCGCAATGTGTATATGGATGTAGGCATTCGCTTTCTCGCCATCGGGCAAGCGCGCGCCGCAATGCCCTATCTCGCGCGGGCGACTCGCGCGCACGGTAATCCGCTCGCGGCGGCGGCGCGCGTCGCGAGTGTGACACTGTTTGATTTGTATCTCAGCAAAACGCGCTGGGGTGTGGCGCTCGTCGAAAAATTCGTCGCGCACCGCCGCCGCGCGATAACGTCATGAGTGAAGCGAAACCGCGCCTCGCCATCGTCAGCATCGGCATTCGCCGCGATTTGCTCGCGCCGCTCAAGTTCCTGACAAAATTTGAACTGTGCCATTTTTACCGCGCGAACGTGTACAACGATTTGACCGCCGACGATGTGGATGAAACGCTGCGCGCATATACATCACCGCTTGACCTGTATCGCCAACTCGTACGCGCGCAGCCCGACGTGATTCAAGGCGTGGAACCATTTTCATACTATACGCAGCCGTATCTGTGGGCATGTTATCTCGCCGCGCGCAAAACGGGGGCGGCGCTGCTCGCGGTGACATTGGAAAATCGCCCGTTGGAAATAAAATTCGGACGGCTGCGCGCGTTCGTTTTGCGAAATTTGCTCCGCGTTTATTTTCGACGCGCGTGTTTGATACTCACGCTCAATCACGGCGCGCGCGAAAATGTTTTGGCGTGCGGCGCGGACGCGGCACACATCCGTAACGCGCTGTGGGGCGTGTGGGGCGTGGACACGCAAGAATTTTTCCCGCGCGCAGCGCGCGACGCGAACGCACCGCCGACAATTTTGTTTGCCGGACGCTTGCATCCCGAAAAAGGCATTTTTGTTTTGCTCGACGCGTTTGAAATCGTCCACGCGCAGATTCCCGCCGCGCGTTTGCTTATTGCGGGTGATGGTCCCGCGCGCGATGCAGCAAGCGCAAAAATTCGCGCGCGGAATTTGCCATCACACGTCGAATGGTTGGGCATGGTCAAACATCGTGACATGGTGAACGTTTTTCAGCGCGCCGATGTGTTTTGCGCGCCGTCCATCACCACACGCAAATGGGCGGAGCAAGTCGGCGCGTCCACGCTGCAAGCGATCGCGTGCGGCGTTCCCGTTGTTTCGACGCGCAGCGGTTCGATTCCCGAATTCATTCCCGACGGCGTCGTCGGAATCTTGGTGGAGGAAAACAACGCGCGGGCGTTGGCGAACGCGTTGCTCGAATTATTGATGAATCCGTCACGCGCGCGCGAAATGGGACAACGCGGGCGCGCGCTGGCGTGCGCGCAGTACGACGCGCGCGAAAATGCGCAGCGCGGCGAAGCGCTGCTTTGGGAACACTGTGTGAAATAAAATGCGCGTCGCTTTTGACATGAGCGCCACACGCGGGCGCAAAACCGGAATCGGCGTTTATACCAACGCAGTGGTGAGCGCGCTGCGTAATGCCAAGTCGCCGCCCGAAATTGTTTTTCTGGACGACGGCGCGGGCGTGGACCAACGCACTGACCAGCGCATTGTGCGCGAACAATTCACCTTGCCCAATCTCGCGTGGGCAGCGCAAGCCGATGTGCTGCATCTGACCGGATTCGCCGCGCCGCTGCGTTCGCGTGTGCCCGTCGTCTTGACGGTGATGGATTTGATTGGCGTATTGTTTGCGAAAAATTTTCCGCTCGCCTCGCGTTTTTATTGGAGCCGCTACCTGCCGTTTACACTGCGCGCGACGGCGCACATCGTCACGCTTTCGCATCACACCAAACGCGACATTGTTCGCCTGACACGCATTCCACCCCAACACATCAGCGTCGTGCCGCCCGGACTCGACGAACGATTTTCGCGCGGCGCCGACGCAGAACATGCCGAAAGCGTTCGCGCGCGTTTGAACCTGCCGCAAAAATATTTTTTGTTTGTCAGCACGCTCGAGCCGCGCAAAGGCGTTGATACATTGCTCTCGGCGTTCGCGCTGGTGGCGCACCAAGTGGCGGAACACCTCGTCATCGTCGGCAAACGCGGCTGGTATGATCGTCCGCTGTTCGCGCAGGTGCAGCGGTCCGGTTTGAGCGCGCGCGTCCACTTTGCCGATTACATTGCCGACGCGGATTTGACCGCGCTGTATGCTTTGGCAACCGCGTTTGTGTTTCCGTCGCGCTATGAAGGATTCGGTTTGCCGCCGCTCGAAGCGATGGCGTGCGGCACGCCCGTGATTTGCTCAAACGCGTCGAGTCTGCCCGAAGTCGTCGGCAACGCGGGAATTTTGCTCGCGCCCAATGACGCCATGGGCTTTGCGCGCGCGATGCTCGCCGTGGCGACGAGTGAAGCGGAGCGAATGCGCTTGCGCGCGTTGGGGCTGGAACGCGCGCGATTGTTTTCGTGGGACCAAGCCGCGCAGCAGCTGCTGCAAATCTACGCGGCGGTTCATGCGCGCGCGGGGCAGCGATAATGCGTATCACTCTTGACCTTTCGCCATACGTGCATCGCCACGCGGGATTGGGGCGTTACGCGGGCGAATTGGCGGCAGCGCTCCAACGCATCGCGCCGCAGCATGAATATGTCGGCTTGTATCACGCGACGCGCGCTATACCGCTCGAAGGCGAGTTGTGCCATCTCAAAACGGCGCGCGTGCCGCTCGACGCCAAACCGTGGCGCATGAGCGTTTTGCTGGCGTACTATGCGCGCGTCCACATGGACCGCTGGCTGCCTCAAGGCGACGTGTTTCATGCCACCGACCATTTATTGCCGCCGCTAAAAAACGCGCGCGCGGTTTTTACGATTCACGATTTGATTTTTCGTTTTTTCCCCGAATATCATTTGCCGCTCAATCGCTGGTTTCTCGGCTTGATGCTGCCGAAATTCATGCAGCGCGCCGATGCCGTCATCGCCGTGTCCGAACACACGCGGCGGGATGTGATGAAACTCATGGGCGTGCCCGGCGAAAAAATCACCGTGATTTATGAAGGCGTGCATTCGTCGTTTCGCCCGGTGGAAAATCGCCCAGAGTTGGAACGCGTGCGTGCGTTGTATCAACTGCCCGCGCGTTTTATTTTATTTTTCAGCACCATCGAGCCGCGCAAAAATTTGGTGACGCTGCTCGACGCGTATGCCGCGCTGTTGCGCCAAGACTCGAACGCGCCGCCGCTCGTCGTCGCCGGACGCAAGGGTTGGCTCTATCAAGAAACGTTACAGCATATTCGTGATTTGGGGTTGAGCGAGCGCGTGCGGTTGACCGATTGGATTGCGAACGCGGATGTGCCCGCGCTGTTGAATTTGGCGGAGGTGTTTGTCTATCCTTCATTGTATGAAGGGTTCGGTTTGCCGCCGCTCGAAGCGATGGCGTGCGGCACACCCGTGATTGCTTCGAACGCGTCAAGTTTGCCCGAAGTCGTCGGCAACGCGGGAATTTTGGTCGAGCCGCGCGACGCGCCCGGTTTGGCGCAAGCGCTCACGCGCGTGTTGAGGGATGACGCACTGCGTCATGAATTGCGCGCCAAGGGTTTGGAACAAGCCGCGCGTTTTACGTGGGAACGCGCCGCGCGCGAAACATTGGCGGTGTACGAGCGCGTCTTGAAATAAATGGCGACCTTTATCCTCGACGCGCGTTCCGTCCAAGATCACTTCCCGGGCATCGGGCGTTACACGTTCCGCCTTGCCTGTGCGCTCGCGGATTTTTTCCCCGACTATCGTTTCCGTTTGCTGTATGACGCGCGTGTTCGCAACACACGCTTTGACGTCGCGTCGTTGTTTGCGCGCGCCAATGTCGAACGCGTTGACGCGCGCGCAAAATTTTTTTCAGTCGCGGAACAGCGCCTTGCCTTGGACGCGCGAATCAGCACAGACGCCAACGCGTATCATTCGCCGTATTACGCCCTGCCCTTTTTGCTCCGCGTTCCTGCCATCGTGACGCTCGCGGACGTGACGCCGCTCGTTCTCCACAGCGAAATGCCGAATCCCTTCAAGCGTCTTGTGTATCTTGTGTTCAATCAAATCGCGGCACGACGCGCGCAAGCGGTCATCACATTTTCCAACGCGTCGCGCGCCGATTTAGAACGCGTGCTGCAGATCCAACGCGCGAAAATCTCTGTGGTCCCGCTCGCGGCGGATGAAACGTTCGCGCCCGCGCCCCCGACAGAAATCGAACGCGTGCGAAACGCGTTGGGTTTGCCCGAAAAATATGTTTTGTACATCGGCAGCAACAAGCCGCATAAAAATTTGCCGCGCCTGATCGAAGCGTGGGCGCGCGTCGAGAGCGACACCGCGTTGGTGATTGCCGGCGCGTGGGACGCACGCTATCCGCAGGCAGAGCGCATCGCGGCACGCTTGAATTTGGGCGAACGCGTTTTGTTCCGCCGCGCGATTGCCGAAGCCGATTTGCCCGCAGTCATCAGCGGCGCGCAGTGGTTTGTTTTTCCGTCCGTGCATGAGGGTTTCGGCTTGCCGCCGCTCGAAGCGATGGCGTGCGGCGCGCCGGTGATTTGCTCGAACGCGTCGAGTTTGCCCGAAGTCGTTGGCGACGCGGCGTTGTTGTTCGACCCGATTCGAATTCAAGACATCGCGCGCGTGTTGTCCGACGCGTTGAATGACGCGCGCGTGCGCGAGCATTTGCGCGCACGCGGCTTGGAACGCGCGCGGCAATTTTCATGGCAGCGCGTCGCGCGCGAGACGATGCGCGTGTACGAGCAGGTTGCGCGCATCCGCAAACACGCATGAACATTTTGCATCTCTACAAAGATTATTTTCCGATTCTCGGCGGCATCGAGAATCATGTGCGTCTCTTGGCGGAAGCGCAAGCCGCGCGCGGACACGCGGTCACGGTTCTCGTCACGAGCCGTAATCATCGCTCGCATACCGAGATGCAAAATGGCGTGCGCGTGATTTTTGCCGCGCGCTGGTTGAACCTTTCCTCCGCGCCGCTGAGCGTCGAGTTGTTTCAGCAAGTGAAAAATTTACGGGCGGATGTGACACATTTGCACGCGCCCTACCCTGTCGGCGAAATCGCGCAGTATTTGTTCGGCACATCGCGCGCGACCGTTTTGACGTACCACAGCGACATTGTGCGGCAAAAAATCATGGGCGCGTTATACACGCCGATATTGCATCGCGTGCTCGCGCGCGTGGACGCTATCATCGCCACCAGTCCAAATTACATTGAAACTTCGCGCGTGCTGTCACGCTGGAAAGCGAAATGCGTGGTCGTGCCGCTCGGCATTCCCCACCCCCTCACGCCCGACGCGCCCCTCACGCCCCACATACCCCTCACCCCCAGCCCCTCTCCCAAAGAGAGAGGGGGGAGGTTGTTGTTTGTGGGGAGGTTGCGGTATTACAAGGGCGTGAATTTTTTGTTGGAGGCGCTGACACGGCTGGAGAATGCGCATCTTACCATCGTCGGCACGGGACCGATGGAGCGTGAATGGAAAGCGTTGGCGAACAATTTGGGCGTCGCGTCGCGCGTGACGTGGGCAGGCGAGGTGCCCGATGCGGAATTGCCGGCGTATTATGCAGCGTGTGATGTTTTTGTTTTGCCGTGTTCGGAGCGTAGTGAGGCGTTCGGCGCGGTGCAGTTGGAAGCGATGGCGGCAGGCAAGCCGATTGTTTCGTGCGATGTGAATACGGGCGTCGCGTGGGTCAATCAAAATGAGGTGACGGGGCTGGTGGTCGCGCCCAAGAACCCCGCCGCGTTGGCGGAGGCGCTCGCGCGTTTATTACACGATGACGCGCGGCGTCAAAAATTTGGCGCGGCGGGACGCGAACGTTTTGCGCGCGAATTTACGCTGGATAAGATGGTGGAACGCGTGCTGGAAGTGTACGACAACGCGCTCGCCAAGCGGTGATGCTTTTTATTCCCCCGACGGCAGGGTAAAGTAAAACGTCGAGCCTTTGCCTTGCGCGCTCTCGACCCAAATGCTGCCGCCGTGCGCTTCGACGATGTGTTTTGAAATTGCGAGTCCCAAACCTGTGCCGCGCAGTTCGCCTTGGGTGCGCGTGCGCGCGCGGTCCACTTTGTAAAAGCGCTCAAAGATGCGCGGCAAGTCCTGTTCGGGGATGCCGATGCCGGTATCTTGAATCGCAAACTGCACGTCGCGTCCGTCATTGCACCACGTTGCGCGCACGGTGATGCGTCCGCCGTTCGGCGTAAACTTGACCGCATTGTGCGTGAGATTGCTGATGACTTTGCGTATCGCTTGTGGGTCGGCAAGCACTTCCATGTCCGGGGGAACGTGGACCTCGAGCGCGATTTCTTTGCGTTCGGCTTGGGGACGCAGCGGGACGAGCGCCTCGTTCACCAAATCCGCCGCGAACACACTCACCAAACGAATCGGCGCTTGCCCGGACTCGATGAGCGCGAGGTCCATTAATTCGTCCGTTAACTGCTTGAGCAAGTCCACTTGCGCGCGCATCTTGTCGAGCAAGTCCTTGACCAACGTTTTGTCATTGAGGACCTGGTCGGTCAGGGTATCGGCGAGCAGTTGCAGGGAGGTGACCGGCGTTCGCAGTTCATGCGAAATATTTGCGACGAATTCGCGGCGGGCGCGTCCGAGTCGCTGCAATTCGGTGACCTCCGTCAAAGCGAGCAGCGCACCGCGTTGGTTGCCCTTGCCAATGGCGACTGCGCGCACTTGGAACGCGCGGTCGCCTTGGACAATGGTTTGACTCAGCCGCTCACTGCCTTCGCTCAGCACCTGATTCACCAAAGAATCCAAGTCATAGCCCCACGCGATTTGCCGCAGAGTACTGCCTTTGCCATCTTCGACGCCCAAAAGCGCGCGTGCCGTTTCGTTCACGTAAACAACCTTGCTGTTTTCGTCGAGGCGCACGATGCCATCGGTACTCGCTTGCATTAACGCGGTCAACTGCTCCTGCAAGGTGGCGCGTTCCAATTCCAACGCCGCCGCGCGCGCTTCCGCCTCTTTCAAGGCAACGGCTTGCGCGTCCATGCGGCGCTTGAATCGCCACAGCCAAAATAGCAAGGCGACGATGACAATGACCGCCGCCCCGACCAGAAATTCCATTATCCCGAAAACCTGTAACCCAAACCCCGCACCGTTTCAATGCGCGTCGGATTCGCAGGGTCGTCTTCAATTTTTTCGCGCAGCCAGCGAATGTGCACATCCACCGTCCGTGAATCGCCCGCAAAATCAAAACCCCACACGCGTTGCAACAACAAGTCACGCGTCAGCACCGCGCCTTTGTGTCGAATCAATTCGGCGAGCAAATCAAATTCTTTCGGCGGGAGATTCAAATTTTTCGTCCCGCGCATGGCGCGATGCCCGACGAGGTCGAGCACCAAATCTCCCGATTGCAGTTTCGTTTCCGAACGATGTTGTCCGCGCCGCATGACCGCGCGCAAGCGCGCCAACAATTCGCCCAACGAAAATGGTTTCACGATGTAATCGTCTGCGCCGGTATCGAGCCCAACGATGCGGTCCACCTCGCTCGTGCGCGCGGTCAAAAGCACAATCGGCACATCGGTCTCGCGCCGCAGGGTGCGGCACACCGTCAAGCCATCCAAACCGGGCAGCATCACATCCAACACAATCAAATCCGGCGAATGTTCGCGCGCAAGGTCGAGCGCCGTCACGCCGTCACTCGCGCGAATCACCTCATAGCCCTCGCGCGAGAGATTAAAGGTCAATGTATCGAGCAGCGTTTCGTCGTCTTCGACCAGCAATAGTTTTGTCATTTCGGAGCCGGGTTTCGGTTCAGCGGGAACGGCGTGTTTGCCAGCGCCCACCAGTGTTTTGAGATTGCCAGACAATTGTACGCTCACTCCCTGACCGATGCAGCAATGGACTGCATGAACTCTTGCAGCCGCGTCGTGAGGGCATCGAGCGTATTCCGAAACGCCTCCAAGCGTTCCGCGCTGTCACCTTGCGCGGCAGAGGGGTCGGGCATCCCCCAGTGCAAACGCTTGACCGCGCCCGGGAACACGGGACACACTTCCTCATCACACAGCGTAATCACATAATCGAACGCTTGATTCTGAAATTCCGTTACGCTTTTGGAATACAAACCGGCGGCGCTGATTTGCGCGTCCTGTAACGCGCGAAGGGTGAACGGATGCACATGTGTTGGCTCACTGCCCGCGCTGTACACTTCAAACGCTTCGCCGCCGAGATGCCGCAGCAGCGCTTCCGCCATTTGGGAACGCGCGGAATTGTGCACGCAGAGAAAAAGCACGCGCGTCTTCATGACACCTCCGTCCCGACATTCAACTCTTGCAAGCGCCCCGTCTTGGCGTACACCACGCGCTCGGTAATGTTAGTAATGCAGTCGCCGATGCGTTCGATGTTGTGCGCGGCGAATAATAAATTCATCGCGCGCGTGACCGTGCGCGGGTCTTCGACAATAAAACTCATCAGTTCGCGGAAAATTTGTTTGTACAAATTGTCAATGTCGTCGTCCATTGCGGCGACCGCTTCGGCTGCCTGCGCGTCGCCGCGCGCGAACGCGTCCAGTGCGCGCCCCAACATCACTTGTGCCAATTCCGCCATGCGCGGCAAATCAATCAACGGTTTGAGCAGCGGCTCGGCGCCCATGTGAATTGTAATTTCGGCGAGATTTTTCGCGTGATCGGCAATCCGTTCCAATTCGATGGCGCTCAGCAGAATGGAAACGATTTCGCGCAAGTCGCCCGCTGCCGGCTGCTGCGTCGCCAACAAGATATAACATTCGTCTTCTAACCGAAACCGCGTTTCGTTGAGCTGCGCATCGTTTTGGATAATGGCTTCCGCGAGCGCGCGATCGCGCGTTTTCAGCGCGTCCATACTCTGACCAATGACGTGCTGTACGCGCGCGCCAAACTCAAGCAGCTGTGTTTGCAACCGCCCAATTGAATGTTCCAGCATCGTTCGCGGCATGATTAGTGGTCCTCTGATTCGAAAATAGCCCTCACCCCCAACCCCTCTCCCAACGGGCGAGAAGAGTCAGAGTGCATGTTGACTTAACCAAAACGACCGGTCACATAGTCTTCGGTGCGTTTGTCTTTGGGATTGGTGAAAATCACGCGCGTGCGGTCAAATTCGACCATTTCGCCCGCGCCGTCGGGGCGCATCATCATCATGGCAGTAAAGTCAGACACACGCGCGGCTTGCTGCATATTGTGCGTCACAATGATGATGGTGTAATTGTTGCGCAGATCGCGCATCAGGTCTTCAATCTTGAGCGTCGCTACCGGGTCGAGCGCGGAACAGGGTTCGTCCATCAACACCACTTCGGGCTCCACCGCAATCGTACGCGCAATGCACAAGCGCTGCTGCTGCCCGCCGGACAGCGCCAGCGCCGATTGATGCAGTTTGCCGCGCACCTCTTCCCACAGCGCCGCGCGCCGCAAACTGCTTTCGACTACCTCGTCCAAAATTTTCTTGCTGCGGATGCCGAGCAAGCGTGGTCCGTACGCGATATTGTCGTAAATAGATTTGGGAAATGGATTCGGGCGCTGAAACACCATCCCGACGCGGCGGCGAATATTCACGACATCCACATTCGGCGCATAAATATCTTCGCCATCCAGCAAGACTTGCCCTTCCAAACGCGTTTTGGGAACCAAGTCATTCATGCGGTCCAGCGTACGCAGCAAAGTGGACTTGCCGCAGCCGGATGGTCCGATGATTGCGGTAATTTGATTTTCCGGAAAGTCCAAATTGATGTCGGCAAGCGCGCGAAAATTGCCGTAATAAAAATTCATGTGGCTAATCCGCAGCTTGGGCATCGCCGTCGCGTCCGCTGGTGCTGATTCCGTCATCACGGGCGCTGCCAATTGGAACTTTGTTCCCGGCGCTCCGGTCAAGACTGGCTTGTCTCTCATCATCATTCCGTCCCTCTCCCATGGGCACAGGGAGATTTTCTAACGCGCGTGTAATTTGCGATGCTGCCACGCGGCAACCCCGCGCGCAATCAATTCGAGTCCGAGCACGAGCACAATCAACACCAACGCGGTACCCCAGGCTTTGTCCTGCCAATCCGCATACGGCGAAATGGCATAGACGTAAATTTGGTGCGGCAAGGTAGCAATCGGTTGGTCCAACGCGGTGCTGAAAAAGGGATTGCCGAACGCCGTAAATAACATCGGCGCGGCTTCGCCGGCAACCCGCGCGATGCCCAGCATAATGCCGGTAAGCACTCCAGCAAACGCCGCCGGCAGCAGCACTTGCAGCGACGTGCGCCAATCCGGCGCGCCCAAACCTAGCGATCCTTCACGCAGTGTCTTGGGGACCAACTTTAACATTTCTTCGGTCGTGCGTAAAACGATGGGCGTCATAATCACCGCGAGCGCGAATCCGCCGGACAGCGCGGAAAAATGTCCTTGCGTCAGCACGATGACGGTATACGCAAAAATACCCATGATGATGGAAGGCACACCCGAAAGCACGTCGGTACTGAATCGAATCAATATCCCCAACGTCGTATTCGGACGCGCATACACATAGAACGCGGCAGTCAAGCTGACAGGGATAGCAATCAAACATGCCACGCCCACCACAATCGCGGAACCCACAATCGCATTCACAATGCCGCCCCCCGGCACGCCGACAGGCGTTGGCAGGTGAGTGAAAAATTCCGGTGTCAAAACACGCACACCCCGTTGCAAGACATACGTCAAAATCCACAGCAGCGGCAAAATCGCAATCAACGCGGCGAGTCCGCACAATACCAGCATCACGCGATTGACGATGCGGCGCGTGCGATAATTCCGCGCGGTATCGCGCGGCGCAAGACGGAGTAGAGAGACAGTGGATTGCATAGTCACTGAAAGTGGCGTTAGGCGCGCGCTTCGGTCGGAATCCGCCGCGCGACGCGCCAGACCAACACACGCGCAATGATGTTCACCAACAGCGTCAAACCAAACAGCACCAGTCCGATTTCAATCAATGCCTCGCGGTACAAGTCGGTGGTCGCTTCGGTGAATTCATTCGCAATCAAGCTTGCCATCGTGTAGCCCGGATGCAGCAGCGAAGCGGAAAGGTCCAAATTGTTGCCAATGACCATCGTAACGGCAATCGTTTCGCCCATCGCGCGCCCCAGCGCCAAAATCACCGCGCCGAGAATGCCGGACAATCCGTACGGAATCAAATTTTGCGTAATCATTTCCCACTGCGTAGCGCCCAGAGCCAACGCGCCTTCGCGCTGCGACGAGGGAATCGCCAAAAACACATCGCGCGTGATGGCAACCAGTGTTGGCAAAATCATGACCGTCAAGATCAATGTCGCCGCCAAACGACTCGGTCCAAAAACGGGTCCTTCAAAAAGCGGCAGCCACCCCACGCTCTGATTGAGCAATTGTCCCAACGGCTTGACGAACACCGGCACAAACACAAACAAGCCCCAAAGACCAAAGATGACACTTGGCACCGCCGCCAACAATTCCACGACAAAGCCGATGGGCTGGCGCAGCCATGGCGGAGCCAATTCGGACAAAAAAATCGCAATGCCCAATCCAATGGGCACCGCGAGAGCAAGCGCAAGCAGTGAAGTTTGCACCGTCCCGTACAAAAAAGGCAGTACGCCAAAGTCTTCGGCAACGGGGTCCCAATTGGTTCCGGTCAAAAACGCGAGTCCAAATTTTTCGCGCGGCAGCGCGGAATTTTGCCACAGCTCGTAACCGATGGCGGCAGTCACCCCGATGACCAATACCCCCGCTATCACCGTCAAGGCGCGGAAAATTACATCGCCATGTTCGAGCCGCCGCACGATTTCGCCCCAACGCGTTTTCTGTTTTTTGCTTCGCGCGATGCTAATCACGGACATTGCTTTCGCTCCAAGCCGCTGCCTCTGGACATGACGATGCGGAAGCGGTTGAACGCGTTCCGCATCGCCAGTCCTGCCAATTCATGCTGATTCGACAATAACTCCTCGCCCCCCGCCCCTCTCCCAAAGGGCGAGGGACGATTCTTGATGTGGGTGGTAAAGAGTTCATGCTAACTTATTGTAACGCTTGTCCGTTGCACGTAATCTTGTCGAGTTTGGCAAACACTTGTTGTTTCACCGAATCGGGCAGCGGAATGTATTGCAGCTGCGTGGCAAACTTTTGCCCATCGGTTTGCGCCCACTTGACAAATTCGACGAACTTTTTGGCTTTGACGCAATCCGTCTGGTCCATATAGTTCAACAGGTACGTGTAACCGGCGATGGGATACGATGCTTTGCCGGGCGGGTCAACAATCGAGATAGCAAGTTTTTCGCCGAGCGCGGTGCCGAAATCCGCCATTGCGTTTTGCACGCCTTCCGGACCTTTACCGGGATCCACGTACTCGCCCGCTTTGTTTTGGGGAATGCCATAGGGCAATTTATTTTGAATGGCGTATGCCAATTCGACATAACCAAGACCGCCATCATTTTGGGATACCGTACCGGAAACCCCTTCGTTGCCTTTGCCGCCCAGACCGGTGGGCCATTTCACCGACGTTGAGGTGCCAACTTTGTCTTTCCATTCCGCGCTCACTTTGGAGAGATAGTCGGTAAAGATATACGTGGTGCCGGAACCATCGGAGCGATGCACGACGATGATGTCTTTGGCGGGAAGTTTCACGTCGGGATTCGCTTGCTGCAACACAGGGTCGTTCCATTTTGTGATTTTGCCGAGAAAAATATCGGCGACCGCCGTGTACGGGAATTTCAAAGTGGCAGTGATGGGTTTGCCATCCTCACCCACTAAATTGTACGCCAGAACTTCGGCGCCCGCCACAGACGGAAACATCTGAATGCCCGGCGCTTTGGCAATTTGTTCATCGTTCAAAATCGCATCGCTCGCGCCAAAGTCAACGGTCTTGGCAGTGATTTGCGCGATGCCGCCGCCCGAACCAATGGATTGGTAATTAAACTTGACGGACGGGTCTACGAACGCGTATTCATAAAACCAACGCGAGTACAACGGATAGGGAAACGTTGCGCCTGCGCCATTCATCACCAGCGAGCCGGCGGCAGAAGCTTGTGTAGGCGCTGCGACCGGCGCGGCGGTTGGAGCAGCAGTTGGCGCTTGACCACCGCACGCGGCGATAAGAGCGACGAGCGCAATCAACATCAGAGCTGCACTCGCAAATTTCGTTACGGACATGCTTTCTTCTCCTCTGTTAAATCCTTTCGACACATACCGAACTCACAAAATACGCTGCATTGATGCAAAGATCACAAACTGGCGTTCGCCATTGTCCTCCCTTTCCCAACAGCGCCTGATGTTTTATCGCGCCGTCGTCTTAATAATCATTCAAGAACGCGCAAAGGTCTTGTTAAGTTCAAGTTAAACCTTCTTAACAAACGCATCTTTCACCGCGCAAATGGGGCACACGCCACAGCTCGTGTGCCCCATTTTGCAAAATGGAGGAAGAGAAAGATGGCGGTTCATGCTGTGGCACAAGACGTTTCGCGCCTCCCTTGCGCTTCACGAACGGAGCAGCAGCTGCGTCATGAGTTCACGCTGAAGCATCGCAGGATGAATCCAATCCGAACGCATCGTGTCGTACCGCAAACGGCGAAGTTCGACAATCAATTCCTGCACCTGCTGTCGAATCGCGTCGCGTTGAATCCGATAATAAACCGGGTCTCTGCCGGTCGGGTCTTGAAAATCCCAAACGTAATCGGGGGTGAACGCGTCAGGGCTCACATCTTTGCCCATGAGTACGACCACATCGGCTTGCGCAAGCAATGCATTGTGGATGGGTTTTGGATGCGCGTCCCGCATTTCGATTCCAACTTCGCGCATGACGGCGATAGTCTGCGGGTCTACCATTGCCGCCGGCATTGTGCCGCACGAATACGCTTTTGCCCAACCCTCCGCGAATTGATTGAACCACGCTTCCGCCATTTGACTGCGCGCGGTATTGCGCAAGTCAATAAAAAGGATTCGTTTCACAGGCGCCTCCTTTGCGCACACTCTATGCGCTGGATTCTAGCGCCTGCGCGTTAACAATGCTTTACGCGCACGTCAAGACGAGGCAAAGAATGCGTCAAGAATTCTTAATGCGACAAAAAAACCGAGCCGCTTGGCTCGGTTCACTGCGAACGCGCTTGAGCATCTTGACGCAGCGCGAAAAATGTCCACGCGGCGCCCACCACATCAATCAGCACGAAAGCAATCAACAGCGGCGGCGCTTGTCCGGTCACGACGAGCAGCAATGCAATGACGAATGCGGCGGGGCGCGTGTACGTCGTCCAACGATAAAAATCGGTCATGCCGCCGTGTCTGCCTGCCATGAAATAATAGAAACCGAGAATCAACAGCACCATGCCAAATATCCGCGCGACCAATGCCGCCGATGCAGGAATTGCCATGAGCCCCAGCATGAACGTTGGAAAAAACAATAACGCGACACCACTGCCAAAAACCCAAAAACTGAACACGAAAATGGATGTACCTGCGCGACTCATTCGTTCTCCTCGAAAAGACCTAACCCCCCAGCCCCCTTCCCTGTAAAGGAAGGGGGAGATTTCTGATAGACGACTCAAATAAAGTTCGTAGTATCGGACTGGCGCATTTATGCGGTGATCGCCCGCTAACCCGCTAAAGCGTAGAATCCATGCATACGACTTTTGGTTGAGTCCTGTATGAGAGTCGAAATTGTCTCTGCTAATCCCACGCGTCAACTCCCTTCTCTGCGAAAGAAGGGGGAGCAGGATTTTCATTGCTCTCTTGCGCAAATACAAACGCGACGGAAAATAAACCTCCGCCGCGTTGTTCTCTTCCCATGTTATGACGTAACTCAAGCCGCGCGCCACCCCGCGTCCGCCGGAATAATCGCGCCGTTAATCATTCGCGATTCGTCCGACGCGAGGAACAAGGCGAGATAGGCAATGTCCATCGGTTTCAACGACGCCGGCATGGTGGGATAATAGACGCCCAAGCGCGCCGACCCTGTCGGGTCCATTTTGGTCATGTCCACACTTTGCATGATATTGGTCTCGACGCCGCCGGGGCAAATGGCGTTACAGCGAATTCCCTTGGGTTGGTAAATCCATGCCGTGTTTTTGGTCAGACCAACAATCGCGTGTTTCGACGTGGTGTATGCGGCGCCCGCCGCCGCGCCGCCTAATGCCGCGATAGAGGAAATATTGATGATAGAGCCGCCGCCTTGATTCACCATTACCGGGACCGCGCGCCGCGTCAGAAACATTGTGCCATTCAAGTTGATGCCCAGCACGCGCTCCCACATCTCGTCGGTGAGTTCGCCGACGCCCTGATTCACGTCCATGACGCCGGCGTTGTTCACGAGAATATCGAGCCGTCCGTATTTGTTCACGGCAGTATCTACAATCGCTTCTGCTTGCGCGCGCACGGCAATGTTGCCCTGCACACCTGTAATTTCACCGCCCGCCGCGCGCACTTCGTCCACCACTTCGGCAAGCGTTTTTTCGTTCCATTCGCCCACGACGATTTTGGCGCCTTCCTTGGCGAACAAATTCGCCATTGCGCGTCCCATGCCCGAACCTGCGCCGGTGATCACTGCAATTTTGCCTTCCAGTCTCATCTCTATCCTCCTTGTGTCTTGTGGCGATGAACGCCCACACTCTTTATTGAAAAGCCAACGGCGAAGCGAATTATCTCATTGTCGTAAAAACAGGTCAAAATAAAGTTTGCATTGCTTTCGAAACGGGTTCCAATCTTGGAACCACGAAACCTCGAACGGCAATTTGAGATTTTCAATGACCCCTTGTAAAATCTCCCGCGCACCCCAAGAACAATCCTTATGACACAATCTCGACTCGCACTCTTTTGTGAAAAATTCATTCAAGCCGGATGGCTCATTGCGCTTGTCACTGCGCCGCTTTATTTTAATATCTACTCCAGCCGCGTTTTCGAACCCGACAAAATCTCGCTGCTTCGCACGCTCGCCCTCGCCATGGGCGCGGCGTGGCTCATTTTGCGCGCCGAGCGCTGGCGCGGGAATGTGAATTCGCGCGCCGGCGCCATTGGATTGGGCAAGCGCGTGCGCGCATGGGCGCGCGAGACCTCGCGGGCGAATCCGCTGACAATTCCGACATTATTCCTGCTGCTCGCTTATGTCATCAGCACGCTGCTCTCGCTTTCACCCACCGTCTCGTTTTTCGGCTCTTACCAACGCTTGCAAGGGCTGTACACTTTTTCTTCGTACGTCATCATTTTCTTTCTCGCCGCGAGTCTAATCCAAACGCGCGCGGATGTGGAGCGCGCCGTCAGTCTCGCCCTCATCACCAGTTTTCCCGTCGCGCTGTACGGCATTGTCCAACATTATTTTCTGGACCCGCTGCCGTGGGTGGGCGATGTCACGACGCGCGTGGCTTCGACGCTGGGCAATTCGATTTTCATCGGCGCGTTTCTCATTCTTACTCTGCCGCTGGCTTTGGCGCGTCTGGCGCAAACGTCCGCACGCGCAAGTCAGAATTTTTCAAGGCGCGCGCAGATTGTTTTATACGTCGCGGTGGTAGCAACCTTTCTCGCCGTTGCCGCGTTGTGGGGACTGAGTTTCGACCTCGGCGCCAAACAAATCGTCGAGGCGAATTACACCGGCACCCTGACGCCCGAACAGCTGCGCGCCACATCCACCGCGTTCAGCGTTGCCCTCGCGGGTTCACTGGTCATCGCGCTTGGGTGGTGGGGCGCGGCGTTTTTGTTCAAACAACGCGCGGCAAATTTCTTGTTGCTTGTTCTGTACGCCGCGCTGCTCGCCGTACAATTTATCGCGTTGTTCTTTTCCCAAAGTCGCGGTCCGCTGCTCGGGATGCTCGGCGGTTTGTTTGCGTTTGGCGTGTTGTACGCGCTCGTGCGCGGCGCGCGTTGGCTGGCGTTGGGCGCGGTCAGCGCGGCGGTTAGCGTGATGGTCTTGCTCGCGCTCATCAATATTCCCGCGTCGCCGTTGTCGTCTTTGCGCGATTTGCCGTACGTCGGACGCCTGGGGCGCGTGTTTGAATTAGAAGGCGGCACGGGGCGCGTGCGCGTGTTGATTTGGCAAGGCGCGTTGAAATTGGTTTTGCCGCACGACCCGCTGTGGTCGCCGACGACAGGCGACGATGTGTTCAATCCAATTCGTCCGCTCGTGGGTTACGGTCCCGAAACGATGTACGTCGCCTACAACAAATTTTATCCGCCCGAACTCGGCACGCTCGAATCGCGCAATGCGACGCCGGACCGTTCGCACAATGAAACGTTTGACGCGCTGGTGACGACGGGCTTGTTCGGTTTCATCGCGGAAAATGTTTTGTTCCTCTTGATTTTTTATCTCGCGCTCCAATGGCTCGGACTTGTACCGTCACCGCGCGCGCGCAACATTTTCATCGCGCTTTGGTTTGGCGGAGGCATCGTGCTCGCGCTCGCTTTCGGCGCGGCGCTCGGCTGGGAATTTATCGGTGTGGCGTTACCGGGCGGCATGATTCTCGGACTGTTTACGTATCTCGTCGCGTTCGCGCTGCGGAGCGGCAAACCGACGACCGAGTACACGACGACGACTTTGTGGTTGACCGCGTTGACGGCGCTCTTTGTCGCGCACTTTGTCGAAATTCATTTCGGCATTGCGATTGTGACTACGCGCGTTTATTTTTGGTTTTTCGCGGCGGTGTTTGTCGCGTTGGGCGCGCGCAATATTTCCATGTCCGAGACGGACGTACCCGCCGCCGAAACCGCCGCTGTCGCCGAAGCCGCGCCCGCGGCGAAAACAAACAAACCCGCGCCGCGCGCCAAAAACCTCGCCAACGCGCCCAAGAAACCCGCGCCGCGCGTTGCGCCGCTGCCCGCGCGGCGCGTTTCTTCCGCGCCGTTGATTACGTTTGCCTTTCTCGTCGGCTACGTTCTCGCGGTGATGGGTTTCGATTACATCAACACCAATAACCTCGCGGCGCTCGGCTCGCAATCGGTCAGCGGATTGGATATCGTCATTGCTTCGTTGACGGTGAAAAACACCACCGCCGGCGCGATGCCTTCGTTGGCGATGGCGTGGTTATTTATCACGACGCTGCTGATGGGTTTGGGCATCGGGCTCGGCGAATGGGGACGCGCGTTCCATTTGAACATTCGCGATTGGGCAGTGGCAATGCTTTTGTTCGCCGTGCTTGCGTTCGCGGTTTTTTCGGGGCTCGCGTTTTATCATGTCCTTTTGATTGCGACAACGGGCAGCGGAATTTTGGACGCGCTGCTGATTTCGGTCATTCTGTACAGCGCGTTCATGTTGTTAATCGTCACCATCAGCGCCGTGAGCATGTTGTTTGACGAAACCCTCCCGCCAGTCTTGGTGCGGCGCGCGACCAATTGGGTTGTGCTGCCCGTCCTCGTCGTCATTGCTGCCGTGTTGATTTCGGCGACGAACATTGACCCGGTGCGCGCGGACATGTTATACAAACAAGCCGCCGGGCTGCCCAGCGCCAACGCGGAGGAAGCAATTCAATTGTACGAACGCGCGTTGGCATTGCAGCCGCAGCAAGATTACTATTTGCTGTTTTTGGGACGCGCGTATCTCGACGCGGCGAAAAACGCGACGGACCCCAACGCGCGCGCGCAAGATTTACAGCGCGCGTCGGACGCGTTGAATCGCGCGCGCGCGATCAACCCGTTCAACACTGACCATTCGGCGAATCTTGCGCGTCTCGCGCAAGCGCGCGGCACACTCGACACCGGTTTTGATGCGCAGCGCGCCGACTATCAACAAGCGGCGGAATATTTTGCCCAAGCGACGCGCCTCAGTCCCAACACCGCGCATTTGTACGACCAATACGCGCAGGCGCTGCTGGAATACGAAACACTGCTGCAAGAACACGGCGACACAGTGGACGCGGCGCAGGCACACACACAAGCACTCGCGCAAATTGAACGCGCCCTACAAACCGACCCGACTTTTTGTTTGACGTACGCGGTGCGCGCGCAGGCGCAAGACAATTGGCGCGCGCGGGTCAGCGACGCGCTGCAAGCGGTGCAGCGCGCGCCCGTCTGCGGCGATGTGTTTATCAATGAGGGTTTGAGCATTGCGGTCTCGGCGTTGGCGCGCGCGGGCGATGAAGCGGTGCAGGCAAACGAAGGCGCCGCCTTTGAGCAAATGCTGACCGACGCGGTCAAGACCGCGCCTTCGCTCGAAGTGTACACGACGCTCGCGAATTATTATTCCAAAGCCGGACGCATTCCCGAAGCCATCACAGCGATTGACGGCGCGCTGGCGAACATGACCAACAGCGACGACGCCACGCGCAAACGCTATCAAGATTTCCGCTACACGCTGGTGCAGTTGCAGCAAGCGTTGGAAGCCGCGCAAGCCGCGCCGAATGACCCCGAAGCGCAGCGCGCGGTCGCGCAGCAGTGGCTCGCGCGCGGACAATTTAATTTCGCGCTGCCCGCATTTCAAAAAGTCATGGCGCTGAAACCGGACGACTATTCGGCGCGCCGCAACACCGCGCTGCTGCTCATCGCGACGAATCAACTGACACAAGCCGGCGACCTCATCCAGCAGTTGGAACCCGGCGCGCCCGCGCAAGACCAAACGCTGTGGCAAAAATTGAGCGCCGCGTTGACCGCGCTGCAAAACGGCGACACCGCGCAAGCGACCGCACAAATCGAAGCGTTGGCGAAAACAGCGGACAAACAAGATTACGCGCTGGTCAGCGCGCTGCGCGCGTTAGCGGCAAAAGTGCAAGGCGCGGGATGAAGGGAAATTGGAAATTACAAATTGCAAATTGCGAATTTTGAATTTCTAACTCATGTTACGCAGTAGTTGTCATTTCGAGCGGATTTTGTTGCGATGCAGCTTTCCCGCTCGCCGAGACAAATTCCATGCCGACGATTCTGTTGATTTTTTTTGCTGCGCTGCTGCTCGCGATTGGCGCGACGCCTTTGGCGCGACGCGTCGCGTTTGCCTTGGGTATTCTCGACCAACCCGCCGCGCGCAAAGTCCACACGTCGCCGATGCCGTTACTCGGCGGCGTTGCCATTTATTTGGCGTTCCTCGCCGCGCTGCTTTTGTTTAGCGATACGTTTTATGTGAATCAGGTCATCGGCATTTTGCTCGGCGCGACATGGGTTTCGTTTCTCGGCATTTGGGATGATTGGCGCACACTGCGTCCGCTGGCGAAATTGGTCGGACAACTTTTTGCGGTGGCGATTCTTGTGGCAACCGGCGTGAACGTCGAGTTCCTCCGCAATCCGGTCCTGAATCTTTTGGTGACAACCGTGTGGTTTGTAGGCATCACCAACGCCATAAATTTTCTCGACAACATGGACGGCTTGTCGGGCGGTGTCGCCGCGATTGCGTCGGCGTGGTTTCTCATTTTGAGTTTGCAGAATGGGCAATTTTTGGTCGCGCCCTTTGCCGCCGCGCTGTTGGGCGCGTCGCTCGGTTTCTTGGTGTATAATTTCAACCCCGCGCGTATTTTTATGGGCGATGCGGGCAGTTTGTTTTTGGGCTTTATGCTCGCCGCGCTCGGCGTCAAGCTGCGTTTTCCCGGACAGCCCGATACGGTGACCTGGATGATTCCGGTATTGGTGCTGGGCGTGCCTGTGTTGGATATGACGCTTGTGACTGTTTCGCGCTTGCGTCGTCATGTCAATCCGTGGACGACCGCCGGCAAAGACCACCTCTCGCATCGGCTCGCGCAAAGAGGCATGAGTCATCGCCGCGCGGTACTCGTCATTTACGCGTTGTGCGTCGTCTCTGGCGCGTTGGCTTTTGCCGTTCAATTCCTGCCGCCAAACGCGGCGTACGCGCTGTTCGCTTTGGCTTTACTCGTTGGCGCTTGCCTCATTTTTTATTTTGAAAGGATGAGCACAAGTCATAAGGCATAATGCGGAATGCATAATGCGCAATGCCCAATAGTCAACTCGAATAAAGTTGACAGGATGGACTCGAGCATTTATGCGGTGACTGCCAATCACCTGCTGAAGCGTAAAATCCATCATACGACTTTACTGGAGAGCTCTACTACTCGATAATGCCTTGATGCTCACTTATAACTCCAACATGTCTTCCATGCTTGTGGCTACCAATTTACTCTCGGAAAAAATTCACGCGCGCACTGCCCAAGTCGCCGTCATCGGCATCGGCTATGTCGGTTTGCCGCTCGCCGTCGCGTTTGCCGAAGCCGGTTTTCAAACCGTCGGACTTGACCTCGATGCGCGCAAAGTAGCAACCATTAATCGCGGCGCGTCGTACATTCCCGATGTGGAATCGTCGCTCGTCAGCGTGTTGGTCGGCGACGGGCGTCTGCGGGCATCCACCGACGAAACGGTTTTGGACGACGCGGATGTGATTTTCATTTGCGTGCCGACGCCGTTCGACCGCATGAAAGCGCCCGACCTGGGTCCGGTGCAGAGCGCGAGTCAAGCGATTGCGCGCCATTTGCAGCGCGGGCAAATGGTGATTTTGCAAAGCACGACGTATCCGGGCACGACCGAAGAATTTGTTTTGCCGATTTTGGAACAGAGCGGTTTGAAAGCGGGCGCGGATTTTTATCTCGCGTTTTCGCCCGAACGCATTGACCCGGGCAACAAGCAGTGGACCGCGCGCAACATGCCCAAAGTGTTGGGCGGGCTCACGCCCGAATCCACCCAACTCGCGCGCGATTTATTGGCGACACTGACGAACAATGTGCATATCGTTTCCTCGCCGCGCGCGGCAGAGATGACGAAACTGCTCGAAAATATTTTTCGCAGCGTCAACATCGCGTTGGTGAATGAACTCGCGCTGCTGTGCGAACGCATGAACATTGACATTTGGGAAGTCATTGACGCGGCGAAAACAAAACCGTTCGGCTTTATGCCCTTTTATCCGGGCGCGGGCGTGGGCGGACACTGTATTCCGGTGGACCCGTACTATCTTTCATGGAAAGCGCGCGAATACGATTTCTACACCAAGTTCATCGAACTCGCCGCCGAAGTCAACCAGTCCATGCCCTTTCATGTGGTGAATCTGATTTCGGACGCGCTCAATCAGCAGGGCAAAGCGTTGACGGGCGCAAACGTCTTGGTGCTCGGCGTGGCGTTCAAACGCGATATTGACGACGCGCGCAATTCGCCCGCCGAACGCGTGATTGAATTGTTGTACGCGCGCGGCGCGCGCGTTTCGTATCACGACCCGTATGTGCCGGAATTTCACATCGGCGACAGTGTGTTTCATCGCGCGCCGCATGTTTTGAAAAATGTCGCGCTAACGCCGGAAAACGTGCGCGCGGCGGACATTTGCGCTATCTTAACGGGGCATCGCAGCGTAGATTACGGTATGATTCTGGCAAACGCCGCGTGTGTTGTCGATACGACCAATTCGACGATGGGCATGCCGCACGCGACCCAAGTGATTCGTTTGGGCGCCCCCCCCCCGACGGCAAAAGGAGCAAAGGGCACGTGAGCGAACCATGCTGGGACTTGGGCGCGCCGCCGCCGCTGCTCGTCATTGTTTCGGGACCGAGCGGCGTCGGCAAAGACGCCACGTTGAAACGGATGCAAGCGCGCGGAGCTCCTTTTCACTTTTTGGTCACCAACACCACGCGCCCGCGTCGTCCCACCGAGATCGAAGGCGTGGATTATCATTTTGTGAGCCAGGACGAGTTCCAGACAAAACTCGCACGGGGTGAGTTTCTCGAACACGCCAATGTGTATGGCAATTGGTACGGCAATTCGCGCCGTGACATCGAAGCGGCGCTCGCAAGCGGCATTGACGTCATCATGCGCATTGACGTACAGGGCGCGGCGACGATTCGCCAACGCGTCGAAGGCGCCGTCTTGATCTTTTTGATTTCTTCGCTGCAAGAATTGGAAGCGCGTTTGCGCGCGCGCAAGACCGAGAGCGAAGAGGCGCTGCGGCGGCGTCTCGATACGGCGCTGCGCGAAATGCAAGCGCGCGAAGAGTTCGATTATTGCTTGCGGAATTATGACAATCAACTCGACCAAACGGTGGATGACATTCTCGCCATCATCCGCGCGGAGAAATTGCGGACACATCCGCGCCAGGTAAGATTTAGGGACTGAGGACTGAGGATGGCATTGCCGCAACTCATTCCTCAATCCTCCGCACTCGGCACTTTATGATTTATATCGGCACGAGTGGTTTCCAATACAACGATTGGGTCGGCATATACTATCCCGAAGGATTGCCGAAAGAGAATTGGCTCGCGCATTACGCGCAAGAGTTTCGCACGCTGGAAATCAATTTCACCTACTATCAAATGCCCACCGCGCGCGGGCTGGCGGGCATGGCGCGCCAAGTGCCCGACGATTTTGTGTTCACCATCAAAGCCACGCAGGAAATGACGCACGCGCGCGAACGCGATGCGGGCGTGGTCAAACAATTTCTTGGCGCGCTCACGCCCCTGCGCGAGTCAAACAAACTCGGCGCGGTGCTCGCGCAATTCCCCAATTCGTTTCGCGCGAATGACGAGTCACGCGCGTATCTGCAATGGCTGCGCGACGCAATGGATGAATTTCCTTTGGTCGTCGAATTTCGCAACAAAGAATGGTTGACGCCGGAAACGTACGCGCTGCTGCGCGAACAGGCTGTCGGTTTTTGTTGTGTGGATGAACCGTATTTTCCACGCGTCGCCCAAGTCACCTCGTCCATTGCGTATGTCCGTTTTCATGGACGCAATTATAAAAAGTGGTGGAAACACGAACACGCGTGGGAGCGCTACGATTACACGTATTCGGTGGAAGAGCTGCGCGAGTGGACGCCCAAAATTGAACAGCTGAACGCGATGGCGGAAAACACCTTCGTCTTTGCCAACAATCATTATCGCGCGCAAGGCATTGACACCGCGCGGCAGTTGAAAATGCTCTTGCCCAACGCGGCGTGACGCGTGTCGCGGGTCACGTCTCGCATCTCGCAGATTCGCCATTCGCCATCGCGCACACGCGCAAATCAACATCCGCAATCCGCAATCCGCAATCCACAATCCAACATGTCCGCCAATCCCCAACTTCGCCCCATGAGCGCGGGCGATATTCTCGACCAAGCGATTCGCCTTTATCGCCGTAACTTTGTGCCGCTCGTCAGCATTGTCGCCATTGTCAATGTGCCGTTCGCATTGATTCAAGTCATCGTCACATTCTTGACGAATCCGTTCGCTGCCACTTTTCCGGGCGCGCCGCAGAATTTTGACCCCGCGACATTTAGCGCGACCACGCTTCTGGTCGGACAAGGCATTGCCGCTCTCGCCGCGCTGCTCGGCGTCCTCGCCGTTGTTTTTCAAAACGCCGCGCTTGTGACATTTATTGCCGAGCGCTTTCTCGACCGTTCCATCACCGCGCGCCAGGCATATCGTCGCGCATTCCGCCGTTGGCTCTCTTTGTTGCTTGCGGTGTTTCTTTTGGCGCTGGTGAATCTTGGCGTGTTGGGCGGTCTATTCGGCATCTTTTTCGTCCCCTTCATCGGGCTTGCCGCGTTGGACGCCGGCGCGAACAGCCAAGCATCCGCGTTTGCAGGCATGATTTCGCCGCTGTTTTGTTGTTTGCTGATTCCTGCCCTTGGCGCAGTTGTTTTTTTGGACACGCGATGGTCGCTCTTTATGCCAAGCATCATGCTGGAAAATTACAACAGCACGGGCGGCATGGGACGCAGTTGGAAATTGGTCAAAGGTTCGTTTTGGCGCGTCTTTTTCATGCTGCTCATCCTCATCGCGATTTTGTATCTGTTTACGCCCGGTCTCATTTTGTTGTTTACGATGGGCGCGGTGTTTTTGCCCAACCCACTCTTGTTGGTCGTCATCAATTCCGTTGCTTCGTCGCTCATCACCATCATCATCACGCCGCTGCAATTGGCGGTGCTCACCATTTTGTATTTCGACTTGCGGATTCGCAAAGAAGGTTTCGATTTACAGCTGCAAATGCAAAACTTGCCACCTCCCCTGCCGGTGTCCTCCGCGCCCACCGCCGCGCAAGAACCGCCGTTGGATTTGCCGCCACTGTTTTCGCGCGACGACTATTCAACATGAAACGCATCGTCTTGCTTGTTCTTGTCCTTGGCGCGTTGTTCTACGCGCCCATCGCATCGGCGGACCATCCGGTTTCGTTCGACGAGTATCGCCGCGCGGTCGCGCAAGCCCTCGCGCTCGCGCAGCAGGCGAACACGCGCGCGCCGAACGAACGCGCGACGGAATTGAATCAAGCCGCCGCGTTGTTGGAGCCGATTCACGCGGTGCAATTGCCTGCGGGTGTGGAAGCGCCGGTGGACAACAGCGCGTTGATTGCCTTGCTGCGCGACGCGAGCAAGACGGAACAAGCGGTAACGCGTTTAACGGCGCTGCAAGCTGTTCTCGCGCAGCCGCTCGCCGAAATCAATCCGCGTGACCTCGCGGTGCTGCAACAAATCCTAAGCCGTCCGCCGTTTGCCGACGAAACGAGCACGCTCCCACCGTGGCTGCAAGATATTCTCCGCCGCATCGCAGATTTTTTCGACCGGCTCGTGAACAATACAGCGCAGGGAATTTTTGATTGGCGCGACGTGGTTACTTTGTTCGGGATTCTTTTGGTACTCGACGTACTGTTTGATTTCATCCGCGACCTGCGACGCAATCTGGCGCCAGAAGAAGCGCTCGCGCCATTGTCCGAAGAACCCGCGGCGCGCACCCCAAGCGCGGCATTCCATCACGCGCAATTGTTTATTAATCAAGGCGATTATCGCAACGCCGTGCGTCAATTGTATTTGGCGACGCTGCTGCTGCTCGACCAACGCGGCAAACTGCGCTATGACCCGACGTTGACGAATCGCGAATATTTGCGCCAAACGTCGAATGACCCGCGCACGGCAGCCGCGCTCGCGCCGATTGTGGAAACGTTTGACCGCACATGGTACGGCTTGGAGCCGATTTCCAAAAGCGAATTTGACGCGTATCGTGCGCGCGTCGAGGCGCTGCGAGAATTATGAAAAAATTTCTGCCGCCGCACGATGCCACGTTGGCGCACATTGCCATTCGACGCGCGTCATGCGCCAACGTGGCAGATGCCACGTTGGCGCACATTGCCATTCGACGCGCGTCATGCGCCAACGTGGCAGATGTGCTCGTGCTCGTTGCACTCTTGGCTTTGCTCGCGGGTCTTGGCGCGTTTACGGCGATTCATCAGGAGCAGCTGCGTCAGGCGGACCAGGTGTTTGTTCCTTTTTCGTCGCACTCGTCGCTCAGCAACGGAACGCTGGCTCTGTACGAGTGGGCGAACGCGCTCGGCTATCGCGCCGAACGCATCGAGAACACCGCGTTCCGAATTGACGGTGATATCAAATTGTTGTTTGTGCTTGCGCCGCGCGCAACCATCGAGCCGGGCGAAGCGCGTTACATTTTGCAGTGGGTTGAACGCGGCAACGTGTTGTTCGCCGCCGACAGCGGTTCGTTCACCACGAATGGTCTGTTCCGCGAATTGGACATCGAAACGGACGCGCTGGACAATGTCGCCAATCGCGTCGCGCTGCAGCAGCCGCTTGTGAATACGACATTGCCAGATTTGGCAGCGGAAGATTTTTCGGGCTTGCAGACGCGCCGCGACGATGTGGTCCTATACAGCGCGGCGGGCGAACCGATTTTGCTGCGCCTCGCGCATGGCAAAGGCACCATTTGGATTTCGGCTGCGCCCGCGTTGTTGTCCAACCAAAATTTATCCGACGCGAACAATGCGAAATTCGCGCGCGCGCTTTTGGCGAGTGTGCCGAACGGCAGCGCGATTGCGTTTGACGAATATCATCTCGGCTTTCAACCGCAAGGAGGCAGCACGCTCTTGTCCGCCGTCTATAATTCGCCTTGGGGTTGGGGCATTTTCTTCGCGGGCTTGGTCGTATTCGGCTATTTGCTGTTGAATGGGCAGCGCTTTGGACGAACCGTTCCCGTCCAGCGCACGCTCGCGCGGCGCACGCCCAGCGAATACGTCGTCTCGATGGCAAACCTGTTTCGTCGCGCCAACCAACGCGGCATGGTGCTGCAGCATTATCGTCACGCGTTGAAACGCCGCTTGGGTCGCCCGTTCCATCTCAATCCGGAATTGTCGGACGAGCGTTTTATCGAACTCATTACGCGAATGCGTCCCGAACTCGATCGCGCGGAACTCGTCCACATTCTCAACGGACTGCGCCGCACCGACGCCACCGAAGCCGATTTGGTTAAAAGCGTCGCCGCATCGGTTACGTTTGGCGCGCGTCCTATCAGAAAATAACTCGCGTATTGCCAATTCAATCTACAATCTGAAATCTGCAAGCTACAATCCATTATGAATGTCCAACAAACCTATCACGCGCTCGCTGCCGAATCCCAAAAAGCGCTCATCGGGCAAGACCAAGTTTTCGAGCAAATGGTCATCGCGCTGTTTGTGCGCGGTCACGTTTTGCTCGAAGGTGTTCCCGGCACGGCAAAAACGCTCGCCGCGAAAATTCTCGCGCATCTCATTCGCGCCGATTTCAAACGCGTACAGTTCACGCCGGACTTGATGCCGTCCGACATTGTCGGAACGCAGGTCTTTGATGTCAACTCGAGCAAATTCTTTTTGAAACACGGTCCGATTTTTACCAACGTCCTGCTCGCGGACGAAATCAATCGCGCGCCCGCGAAAACCCAAGCCGCGCTGTTGGAAGCGATGGAAGAACGCCAGGTCACCATCGAGGGCGACCGCCAAATCTTGCCGGAACCATTTCTGGTATTGGCAACGCAAAATCCCATCGAGTACGAAGGCACGTATCCGCTGCCTGAAGCGCAGCTGGACCGTTTCCTTTTCAAAACGATTGTGCACTATCCGCCGCTCGACGCCGAAACCAACCTTTTGCAGCGGTATCATCGCGGCTTTGACGCGCACCGCCTCGCCGACGCGGGCTTGACGCCGATTTTGGGTCCCGAGGATTTGGGGGCACTGCGCCAAGAAATTGACGCGGTGACGGTGGAAGACGGCATTTTGCAATACATCACCAAATTGTCCGATGCCACGCGCCACGCGACCGACCTCGCGTTGGGCGCAAGTCCGCGCGCCTCCATCGCGATGCTGCTCGCGTCGAAAGCGTACGCCGCGATGCAAGGACGCAACTATGTTGTGCCCGACGATGTGAAAATAATTGCGCCGCCCGTCATGCGTCATCGCATTCTATTGAAACCCGAAGCCGAAATCGAAGGGCTCAACGCGGACGGCATCATTCAACGCCTTCTCGCGTCGGTAGATGTGCCGCGCTAAACGCGGGAGGTTCAACCTACAAACATCCTATGTCATCACCTGTCTTTCCATCCGCGCACGAACTGAGCTGCCCCAACTGCGGCGCGCCCTGTACGCTTCCTGCCTTTGGGAATGTGATTCGATGCGACCACTGCGGCACGCGTTTTGTGATGCCGGGAGCGCAAATGTCGAACGCGCCGCCGATGGAAACCCTTTCGGTCGCGCCGACGCTGTCGCCCGAAATGCAAGCCAACGTTCAACGTTGGATCAAGTGGCTGGTCCTTTGCATCGTCGTCGTAACGGTCGTGCCAATCGTTTGCGGAATACTCGCCAGCATCTGCGGCGTGTTTGGCGCGTTTGTGCCGTTTTTCGTCAAATAACATCACTTGACTGTGCGTGAAATACGCACAGAACTTTTTTTATGGAGGCATACCATGTCTAAATCTTTTTCGATTGCATTGCTCACACTCATTCTCTTGAGCAGTTGGTTTTATTTGAGCAGCCAGCGCATCTATGCTGCACCGACAAACACAACCATCACCGTCAACACAACGAATGACGAATTAAACAATGACGGTGATTGTTCTCTCCGCGAAGCCGTCATCGCCGCCAATACCGACACCGCCGTAGACGCGTGTCCTGCGGGAAATGGCGCGGACACGATTATTGTGCCCGCAGGGATTTATACGCTGACGCTGACAGGCGCGGATGAAAATGATGCGCAGACAGGTGACTTGGATATTACGTCCCCCGTCAGCATCAACGGCGCGGGAGCGGCAAACACATTCATTGACGGCAATGCCGCAGACCGCGTCTTCGATATCTTTGCCCAAACGACCCTTTCACAACTGGCGATACAGAACGGGTCGTTTGCGCATGGGCTGCACGACTTTGATGGCGGAGGCGGGATTCGCAGCAGTGCTACGCTCACTCTCGATCACGTAACTGTCTCGAACAATCTTTCCGAGGATTTTGGCGGCGGAATTTCCAATTTTTCAACCTTGTATTTGGTGAACAGTAGCATAATTGCTAACCAAGCCAACAATGGCGGAGGAATCTACAACCAATACCAAACCCTCATTGCCTCCTCCAGCATCATCAGCGGCAATAGCGCGGACATGGGCGGTGGGCTGTTGAATTATTATGGAGCGACCGCTATTCTTACCGACACGCTGTTTTCACACAATCGCGCGTACAACGGTGCGGCGATTTACAATGACCAGCCGGCGACATTGCATTTGCAAGGCGGCACTGTAGAGTACAGCCAACTCTGGGCGGCGGTGGAAAACGCGGGTATTGCAAGCATTGAGGGTACGACGTTGAACGACAATGCAAAAGAAGCCATTCGAGATAGTTCGCTCCAAGGCATGCAAATCAGCAATGCGTCAATTACCCGTAATGGCGCTGCCATTATTGCCGTTCCGCCCGGTACGCCCACAGGGGCGATGACAATTCGGTCTAGCACAATCACCGAAAATGGTTCCGGAGTACAAGCACAAATTCCGATTGTGATTAGCGACACGCTCATCAGTCGTAATCATTCTGCGTATGGAAATGGGCTTTATGTTGCCGGTGGCGCGAACGCACAATTGTATAACGTAACGGTCAGTGAAAACACGTTCGATGATTCGCCTGCCGGTGGAGGCGCGGGAATCGCCGCAAGCAAACTAAAATTTATTGGCGGCGCGGTCTACAGCAATACACTCAATTTGGAAGATGGCACGGGCGGCGGAATCCTACTCTATGGGAACTCGGAGCTCCAAGATGTGACGATAAGTGGAAATTATGCGCCACTGGGCGGCGGAATTTATGTGGACAATACCGCGACGGTACAAATAACGAACGTCACGCTTGCGAATAATCAAGCCGCTCAAGGCGCAAATATTTATCACAAAACGGCGAAAGCGCAGGTCAAACTGAAAAACACCATCGTCAGCGCGCCCGTCAGCAGCGCCAATTGTTTCGGCAGCATCACTTCACAAGGCAACAATTTGAGCGACGACACATCCTGCAATCTCACTGCCGCGAACGACCACCCAAACACCAATCCGCTCATCGGTCCTCTTCAAGATAACGGTGGCAATACATTTACACATGCCTTGCTCGTGGCAAGCCCCGCGATAGATGCCGGCACAAACAAAGGTTGTCCAAAGACCGACCAGCGTGGTATTGAGCGTCCGCAGGATGGCGATGGGAATGGAAGCAACTTGTGCGACATCGGCGCATACGAGTATCCCGCCTCCGGTTCAACCACGACGCCAAAACTCAAGGCGCCAAAAAACAAAAGCGTTGTGACTACGACTCGACCTCTGCTCGACTGGACAGACTCGGCGTGGGTCGCGCACTATGAAATCGAAATCTACAAAAATTCGCCCACCGGTAAACTCTTTGCCGCACGGGCTGCCGCCCCGTCGAAACTTCAAGCGCCGAAAATGGGCGCCGGTAAATATGTCTGGCATGTACGCTCATGCAACGCGCAAGGTTGCAGCGCGTGGACGCCATTTTGGAAATTTACGGTTGCTCCCTAGTGCATCATTAACCAACTTGTTTTGGGTGAGTGATCGGGCAAGGCGCATTTCTAAACGATTCATGCTCTTTGATGCACAAGAGCTTGGTTAATGCTGCACTAGTACCCTAACAAGATGAAATTGCGGCGTCATCTGCTCACAGACCTTCGAGGTATTCGAAAACCTCGAAGGTCTGGGCTATGCAATTTCATAAAGTTGAAGCACTAGTTGAGCCCGAATCTGTTTTCCTATCATGCTCCTCACTCGTCGCGCGCTCTTTTTACTTTTGCTCACGGCGCTCTTGCTTGCGCTTGCTACCCTCGAACCTGTATTCGTCTATGTGGCAATCGCGTATTTGGCGCTCGTCACCGCGATGATTTTTGCGGATCGCGCGTTGACGCCGTCGCCGCGCGCTTTTCAAATCACGCGCACGAACGACTCTCGTCTTTCACTCGGCGCAGACAATCGCGTGGTCATTCGCGTAGAGAACCTCGGCACACGCGCTGTCCGCGCCATCGCCCGCGACGAATATCCGCCCGAATTCCGCGCCGACAGAATTTTGCTTGACGACACCGCGCGCCAATTTCTCTCCATTCCTACCGTTCCCCCCAAACCCTTTTCCCTCAAACCCCGCGTCCCCGTCGAACTCGCGTACCATGTGCGCCCGCCCCATCGCGGCGATTACGCGTTCGGCGATACGAATTTGCGCTGGACCGGCGTGTTGGGCTTGATGCAGCGCCAAGCGCGTTACAAAATCAGCGCGCCGGTCAAGGTCTATCCCAATTTGTTGGACATTCGCAAATACGAATTGCAAGCGCGCAAGGGGCAGTTGCAAGAAATCGGTTTGCGGCAAATGCGGATGTTGGGCGGCGGCACGGAATTTGAACGCTTGCGCGAATATCAACTTGACGACGAATTTCGCAAGATTGATTGGAAAGCGACGGCGCGCCGCGCGAAACCCGTCACGCGCGAATTTGAAACCGAAAAAAGTCAGACCATCATGTCGCTGTTGGATGTGGGGCGTCTGATGCGTCCGCCCGTCGCCGACCCTGACAATCCGTCGGGGCAGGGTTTGGCAAAATTGGATTATGCGGTCAACGCAGTGTTGATGCTTTCGTATGTGGCGGCGCTGCGCGGCGACCGCGTCGGTATGTTGGCGTTCGCCGACCAGGTGAAACACTATCTCGCGCCGCGCGCGGGACGCGGACAATTTTACCGGATGCTGGCAACGCTCTACGCGGTGGATTCCGAGCCGGTCGAATCGGACTATGTGCGCGCGTTTGCGTATCTCGGCGCCAAACACAAAAAGCGTTCGCTCGTCGTGATTTTTTCAGATATTGCAACGGGCATCGCCGCCGATGCGTTGGTGAAACAAATCGCGCCCCTGTCGCCGCGTCATCTAGTGCTGCTTGTCGCCATCAGCGACCCGACCGTCGTGCAAATCGCGCAGCAAATTCCGCGCGATTCCGTCGGCGTGTATGAACGCGCGGTCGCGGAACAATTAGTGGATGAACGAATGCTGCTTTTGGAAAAATTGCGGCAGCGCGGCATCTTGACGCTGGACGTGCCCGCCAATCAATTGACCGTCGCGGTGGTGAACAAATATCTGGAATTAAAAGCGCGGGGAAGAATTTAAGGATTGCGGATTTGGGATTGCGGATTGCGGATTTGGGATTGCGGATTGCGGATTTGGGATTGCGGATTGCGGATTTGCCTACTGCCTCCTGTATTCTGCCTCCTGTATCTTGCCTCCTGTATCCTGCCTCCTGTTCGCTGCGCCGCGTCCGACCAAGAACAAATAGGCGTACAACAAAACGCCCGTCGTCAAACCGACGCCCAATTTCAACCACGCGGGAATAAAATCCGACGGCGAAATCAATCCTTCAATCGCGCCCGCCACAATCAGCAGCGGCGCGGTGCCCAAAAGCAGGCGAATGGATTTTTGCGCCGCAATGCCCAAGGCATCGCGCCGCGAGAACAAGCCCGGACGCAGCAGCGCATAACCGAGCAGCAGTCCACATCCCCCTGCCATTGTAATTTCGCTCAATTCCAAAAACGAGTGCCCGACCACAAATTCGTACAACGGCATCTCGTGATGGTAATAATGCAGCAAGCCCAACACCGCGCCGAGCGTAATTCCGTTCATCACCAAGACATACACGGTCAACAGCCCGAACATCATGCCCCCCGCGTACGCCAAAAAAGCGACACCCAGATTATTCCGCATAATCAGCGACGCGCCGATTTCATTCGCGTTATTCAATTCCTTCCACCACCGATTGCCGCTTTCAATGTCTGCGACCAAATACGGCGGCAAAACATAATTCGCCGCTGGCGGATTGAAATATACGACGACACCCGCGACAACCCACGGCACAAACAGCAAAAGCGCGGCGGCGGCGACGAACGGAAACACCTCGCGGTATAATTGGGGCAAGCTGTACCGATAAAAACGCTTCAGACGCCGCCACACCAACGGCTCACCGCGATATACTACCGGATGCGCGCGCCCCATCAATTGATTCAAATACGCGGTCACATCGTTTTGCGGAAAATCGCGCTGCGCGATGGCAAGGTCCGACGCGGCGCGGCGATACAATTGTCCAAACTCGACCAGTTCGGCTTGACTCAGCGCGCTGACGCGATCGCGTTCAATACGTTGTAACAAATATTCCAACCGTTCCCATTCGCGTTGGCGTTGGCGAATCAATTCATCGGATTGCATAAATGACCGAAACAACTCCCTCCGACCGTTTTGTGGTCGAGACTCCCGAAAACATTCGCTTTGGTTACGACGTGGCAGACATCGGCTCGCGCTTTTTGGCGATTTTTGTTGACTCGCTCATTCAAGGCGCGCTCTACATCATAATGTTTTTCACGCTCGCCGTTCTCGCCAATCAACTCACGCGCATCGAGCTGCCGCGTCCCATCAACGATGCTTTGGCAGTGCTCGTCGTCGTCGCGCTGTTCTTGATTCAATTCGGGTATTTTCCGTTTTTTGAAATCGTCCTCAACGGGCAAACCCCCGGCAAACGCGTCTTCGGACTGCGCGTCATCAAGGACAATGGTTATCCGCTTTCGCCGTTGGATTCCATCATCCGCAATCTCATCCGCATCATTGATTTTTTCCCATTTGCGTACGGCGTCGGTCTGGTGACGATGTTTTTGAACGCGCGCGCGAAACGTTTGGGCGATTTCGCGGCGGGCACCCTCGTCGTCAAAATGCGGCAGGTGCGCTTGCAAGATTTGCCGAGGACGCACGCGCCGGCAGCCGCGCCAACGTTGATACCGCCGGGCATAGCGCAATTGGGCGAAGCAGATATTACTTTGGTGGAAGCGTTTCTGCAACGCCAAGCAAGCTTGGTCAATCGCGACGCGCTCGCGCTGCAATTGGCGCAACGGCTGGCTGCCAAAATGGGGCTCGGCGCGGCGACAACACCCCAAAGCAGCGCGGAGGCGTACACGTTTTTGCAAAACACGGTCGCCGCGTTTCGCCGCACCCGCGCGCCGTCGTCACGCGCCGCATTGTAATAGCCCTGAATCATTTCGCAAACTGTCTTAGAGAGTGTTTCATAATTCATTCGTCGCGAGTTTGAGCATGCGCCGAATACTTGCGAGATAGGTCATCGTCTCACTGGAGACCACCGTGTGCTCATAATCGCGTGCCAACCGCCGAT
>Ga0070741_10003459_pt1 | contig 39188 bp, 39 predicted proteins | sample Coa_R1_4_FD_66440 | JGI IMG/M metagenome (GOLD analysis project Ga0070741, IMG submission 66440) | Surface soil microbial communities from Centralia Pennsylvania, which are recovering from an underground coalmine fire - Coalmine... | ecosystem: Environmental > Terrestrial > Soil > Unclassified ...
CCCCCGCTCGCCCGCCTGGCCGAGGCCGGCGGCCTGGACCTGCGCATCTTCCCGCGGGACGGCGCCCGGGTCGGCCGCGCGCCTCGCGCGGATCCGGCCGATTCGCCCAGCGCCGATCTCATGAACGAATTTCTCCGGGAGCGGGACGGTCAGACGTACCAGTCGATCCCGGTCGTCGTCTTCTACACGGACGACTTCGAGTACCTGTACCACTTCACCGAGCGGCCGGCGATCTACCACCCGGGCCGCCTGTCCGACGCCATGCGGGCGCCCCGGGCCGGCGAGACGACCGAGCAGACGTGGGCGCGATTCATGGAGGAGTGGGCTGCGCTCCAGCGGTCGCCGTTCTCCAAGGTGTGGGCCGCGGCGGGGATCGACGAGATGCTCTCCGCGCTGCACGAGCGCCTTGTCGTCGGCCCCTGAGCGGGCTATCTTCGTCCACCGGCCATGGAGGCACCGCCTCGTTGACGACCCCCATCGTGTTCGCGCTGCTGGCCGGGGTGTCCGCCGCCACCTACACCATCTGCGTCAAGGTCGGCTCCTCCCGGATCAGCGCGGTGGTCGGCGCGATCGTGATCACGGGCGGAGCCCTGGTGGTCAATACCATCGTGTTGATCGTCATGCGGGCGGGCGGACACCAGATCACCGTCTCCCGCGAGGGGCTCTTGCTGATGGCGGCCGCCGGCCTCGCCGCGGCGGGGGTGGACCTCTTCAGCCTCTTCGCCTACCAGCACGGCCTGCGCGTGACCTCGTCCTTCCTGATCGGCGGCACCTCCACGCTCGTGGTGATCCTCGCCGGGTTCCTGCTGCTCCACGAGCCGTTCACGTGGCTCCGCCTGCTGGCGATCGCCCTGATCAGCGCGGGCATGCTCCTCTACCAGATCCAGGGCAGCTGACCGGGTGCCGATGACGCCGCCCTTCCTCGAAGGCACCGACGTGGCCCGCCGCTTCGGGAGCCGCTGGCCGGCGCGCCGACGGGACCCTGCTTGCGAGGCCGCGCGCCCGACGCTATAGTCGCCCGCGAAGGGCAGCGATGGCTCCGAGCGTCCCGCGGTCGATCCGGGTCACCAGGTGGCGGCGACGCTTCACCGCGACGTCGGCCGTGACGGCGGCGCTCGTCCTCGCGTGGATCCTGGCCGCCGCGGCGCAGCCCGCACCGAAGACGGCCCGGATCGGGGTGCTGCTCTACAGCAATCCCGAGGCGGACCCCACGGTCGCGACGCTGCGCCAGGGCCTGCGCGGCCTCGGCTACCGCGAGGGCCAGACGCTGGCGATCGACTACCGCGCCGCGGAGGGACACCCGGAGCGTCTGCCCGCGCTGGCCGCCGAGCTGGTCCGCCTGAAGCCGGACCTCCTGGTGGCGATCGGCGGGGACGTGACCCCGGCGGCCCAGCAGGCCACCGCGACCATCCCGATCGTCGCGTGGGTGAGCAACGATCCGGTGCAGGCCGGATTCGCGGCCAGCATCCCGCGGCCGGGACGGAACATCACCGGCGTCACCCTGATCCTCGATACGCTCGCCGGCAAGCGGCTTGCCCTCCTCAAGGAGGTGGCGCCGCGGGTCACTCGGGTGGGAATCGTCTGGAACCCGGAGCACGCCGACCCGGAGTTCCGCGAGTGCCGGCGCGCCGCGCAGGCGCTCGGGATGACGGTGCAGTCCCTCGAGGTCCACAAGGCCGCCGATTTCGACGCGGCCCTGCAGGTCGCGATCCGCGAGCACAGCGAGACCCTCGTCGCGGTGTCCTCGCGCCTGGTGACCCTCCACCGCAAGCGCCTCATCGACTTCGCGGCCCAGAACCGGATCCCGCTGGTGGGGGACTGGGGCCCGTGGGCCGAGAACGGCGCCCTTCTGGCGTATGGCCCGAGCCCCACCGAGATGACGGAGCGCATGGTCTCCTACGTCGACCGCGTGCTGAAGGGCGCCCGGCCCGGCGACCTGCCGTTCCTGCAGCCGACCCGGTTCGATCTGACCGTCAACACCGGCGTGGCCCGGAGCCTCGGCCTCACCATCCCGGAGTCGGTGCTCGTTCGCGCCGACCGGGTCATCCAGTAGCTCGCGCGAGGGCGGACCGCGTGGCGGTGAGGATCGTGCGGCTGGGTACGAAGCGGCACGCGGGCGAGGGCCCACGGCTCGGCACGGTGCGCCGGCCGCCGCGCGGGGTGCGCAAGCAGGACTACGCGGCGCGCGACTACTACGACGCGTGGCTGCCCGAGCTGGCCCCGAGCGCGCCGCTCGTCTCCTACGCGCTCTCGCAGCCGTTCACCCCCGCGCGCTGGGCCGCGTACTCGCGCCGCTACCGGAGCGAGATGAGCCAGCCCGCCGCGCAGCGGCTCCTCGCGGTGCTGGCCGCGCTCTCGCAGCAGGCCAGCTTCTCGGTGGGCTGCTACTGCGAGGACGAGCGCCACTGCCACCGCTCCCTGCTCCGGCAGCTCCTGATCGAGCACGGCGCGCAGGTCGTCTGACACCGGGGCCCCGGTCTCGGGGCCCCACCAACCCAGGAGGGGCGCATGAAGTACGGCGTGGTACTTCCGATCTGGCAGCTCACGGTGGCGGAGGCCGAATCGCTCGCGACCCGGGCCGAGGCGCTCGGTCTCGACGGCGTCTTCGTGCCCGACCACATCCTGGCCAAGCCCGCCACCACGCAGCACTACGGCGGCCACTGGCCGGACCCGTTCTCGCTGCTCGCCTTCCTCGCCGGCCGCACCAAGCGCATCCACCTGGGGGCGAGCGTGATCGTGCTGCCCTATCGCAACGCGCTGGTGGCCGCAAAGGCCGCGGCCACCGTGGACCAGGCCTCGGGCGGGCGCTTCATCTTCGGCGTGGGCGTGGGCTGGGACGAGGCGGAGTTCGTGGACCTGCGCCTGCCCTTCGCGGAGCGCGGGCGGCTCAGCGACGACTACATCCGCGCCATCAAGGCCGCCTTCGGGGCCGACGTGCCGCAGTACACCGGCAAGTACGTCTCGTTCCAGGGCGCGACCTTCTCGCCGCGTCCGGTGCAGCGGCCGCATCCGCCGATCTGGGTGGGCGGCTCCCCCGCCGCCATCTCCGGCCCCGCGGTGCGCCGGTGCGCGGAGCTGGGCGACGCGTGGCATCCGCTCGGGCTCGGGCTCGACGACATCGAGCGAGGCTACGCCAAGCTGCGCGACCTGGCCGCCCGCACCGGGCGGCGCGACACGCTCGGTCTGGCCCCCCGCAATCCGCTCGACCTCACCGACTCCGCGAAAGGCGCCGGCCGCGCCGCGTTCCAGGGCTCGCCGGCCGAGGTGGCCGCCGACGTGAAGCGCGTGCGCGACATGGGCGCGGAATGGATGACGTTCGATCTGCCGCGGACCGGCATCCCCGCGATGGTGCGCGCGATGGAGCGGCTGGCCGGCGAGGTGAAGCCGGCCGCGGCGTGACCGGAGCGGCCGCGAGCCTGCGGATCCGGGACGCGGGCTCGGAGGACCGCGCCGCGGTGGAGGCGGTGACGCTCGCGGCCTACGAGCAGTACGCGGCCGTCCTGCCCGCGCCGCTCTGGGCCGCCTACCGGGAGAACATGCTCGCCGCGCTGGCGGAAGCGCCGCCGGGGGTGGTGGTGGTCGCGAAGTCCGGCGGCCGCGTGGTGGGCAGCGTGCTGCTCTACCCGGCGGGCACGGCCATGACCGAGCCGGGCACCAAGCGGGTCCGGCCGCTCCGGGAGCCCGAGGTCCGGCTGCTCGCGGTGCCGCCGGCAAGCCGCGGGCGGGGGGTGGGCCGGCGTCTCATGGAGGAGTGCATCCGCCGCGCACGGAGCGCGGGCGCGGGAACGCTGACGCTCCACACCACCGACATGATGCAGGTCGCGATGGCGCTCTACGAGCGCATGGGGTTCCGGCGGGCGCCGGAGATCGACTTCCAGCCCGCGCCCGGCGTGCTGGTGAAGGGCTATCGGCTCGCGGTGTAGAGCTCGCGCTCCACGTCGTGTCCGCCGTACACGATGCGGTGGAGCGCCCGGAGCAGCGGCACGTCGGTGACCTTCCGCTCCCGCGCGAACCGCCAGCACCAGCGGATCGCCGCGTAGCCCTCGGTCAGCTCCTCGCGCGCCCTCAGGGTCGCCACCACCTGCGCGGTCGGCGCGCCCGCGCCGCGCAGCTCGCCGAAGAGGCGGTTGCGGCCGGCCATGCCGGTGACGTGGAGGTCGCCCGCGCCACCGAGGCCGTAGACGGTGGCGGGGCGCATGCCCACGGCGCGGCCGAGCCGCGCCATCTCGCGCAGCGCCTCCGTGTACAGCGCGGACTTGGTGTTGTACATGGCCGTCGCCCGCCCCGCCGCCACCAGCCCGTCACACAGCCCGATCGCGATCGCGTAGGCGTTCTTCAGCGCGGAGCAGAGCTCGAGGCCTCGCTGATCGGCGCTCTCCTCCACACGGTAGTAGTCCGTCTCCAGCCACCCGCGGATGCGGCGCCGCTCCGCCGCGCGGGGTGAGGCGTAGACGACCGCGGTGCGCACGCGCCGCGCCAGCTCGACCGCCTTCGACGGCCCGCCCACCGTGACCACCTCCACCTTCGCGGTCTCGCGGATCGCGTCGGACAGCGTCACCGCGCGGCCGCGGCTCTGGGCCAGGCCCTTGGACACGTTGAGCACGGGGACTCCGGGCGCGAGCCGCCGCGCCGCCCGCGCGATCACCCCCACCGCGGCCTCCGAGGTCACCGCGTTGATCATCAGATCCGCGCCGGCCAGCGCGCGCGGCAGCTCGGTGGAGTCGTACGCGGTCACGCCGGCCGGCAGCATGAGACCGAGCCTCGGGTGCCGCGCCCCCGCCCGCACCGCCGCGATGAGGTGATCGTCGAGGTGCGTGCCCCACAGCGCGACGGTGTGGCCGTTGTCGGTCGCCGGCACCGTGAGGGCCGCGCCCATGAAGCCGGCCCCGAGGATGGCCACGCGGGCCATCAGGCGATCTGGCGGACCGCCGGGTACAGCGAGGCGCGCGAGGCGAGCAGCGCGGCGTAGGTGGCGGTGCGGGCGGCGTCCGGCGCGTGCCGCACCAGCGCGGGGCGCCAGCGGCGGGCCGCCTCCACGCCGTCGACCAGGCCCACCGCGATGCCGGCCAGCAGCGCTCCGCCGGTGGGCGCGGTGGCGCCGTCGGGCACGTAGTGGAGGGGCACGCCCAGCGCGTCGCAGAGGATCTGCCGCCACACCGCGCTGCGCGCGCCCCCGTTCACCGCGACGACCTCCCGCAGGCGCGCGTTCTTCTCGGCCGCCACCTCCGCGCAGTGGCGGAAGGAGACCGCCACGCTCTCCAGCACCGCGCGGTAGAGATGCCCGCGCCCATGCACCAGCGACAGCCCCACGAAGGCGCCGGTCGCCCCCGCGTCCCACACCGGGGTGCGCTCGCCCTGGAGATACGGGAGCAGGCGCAGGCCGTCGGCGCCGGCGGGCACCGCGGCCGCCTCCGCGTCGAGCGTCTCGAAGGCGACGCCCGGCGCGGCGATCGAGCGGAACCACTCCTGCAAGGCTCCCGACAGCGTGCCGCCCACGGCCAGGAAGCGGTCGCACCCGACGTGGTGGGAGTTGATGAGGCGCGTGTCGAAGTCCGGCGTGGCCAGCGGCATCATCAGATTGCCCGCGGTCCCCAGCATCAGGCACGCCTCACCCGGCTCGGTGACGCCGGCGGCCAGCGTGGAGGCCGCGAAGTCGGCGCCGCCCACCGCCACCGGCGTGCCCTCCCGCAGCCCGGTCTCCCGCGCGGCGGCCGCGGTCACCCGACCCGCGATGGCCTGGCTCGGCTTGATCTCGGGCAGCCAGGCCGGATCCACCCCGAGGGCCGCGCACATCGCGGGCGACCACGCGCGGGCGCGGCAGTCGTAGAGCGGCGCGGCCAGCGACGCGGAGGAGTAGTCGGTGACCCGCGCTCCGGTCAGGCGCAGGATCGGATAGGCGTGCGCCTGGAGGATCGTGGCCGGCCGCTCGAAGCGCGCGGGCTCGTGCCGGCGCAGCCACGCCAGCTTGGGGCCCAGGAAATAGGCGTGCACGCGGTTGCCCGCGATCGCCTCGCCCTCGGGGCCGACCCGGCTCGCGAGCTCATCCGCCTCCACGTCGCTGCGCACGTCGAGCCACAGGATCGCCGGGCGCAGCGGGCGGCCCGCCGCGTCCACCAGCAAGAGCGTCGGAGCCTGGCCGGTGACCGCCACGCCGTCGATGCGCGCGGGGCGCACCGTGCGGGCGAGCGTGCGCAGGATGCGGCAGGTGGCGCGCCACCACCCGGCCGCGTCGGCCTCGGCCCAGCCGCGCCGCGGCGTGTCGTAACGATACGCGACCTCGGCGCTCCCGAGCAGCCGGCCTTCCGGATCGTGGGCCGCGCCCTTGGCGGAGGACGCGCCGATGTCGATACCGACCAGCGCGGAGGTGGGCATGGAGCCCGGCCATTATACGGGAAGCGCGCGAGGCGCGACGGCCGCTCGCGCGCGCTCCCGCGCCTCACCGTCGGGAGCGGACGGCCTCCAGATCGTAGGGCGGCGAGACCAGCAGGATGAGCCGGCTCACACCCGCGCGCTCGATGCGCGCCCGCTCGGGCGTGTCCTCGCGCAGCCAGCGGGGACCGAGCCCGGCGAACACGCTCACCTCGAAGCGGGTCGGATCGCGCCCCGCGTCCGCGCACGCCTCGCGGGCCACCCGGGCCAGCTCGGCCAGGTGGGGATGCATCGCCTGGGTGTTGAAGCCGTCGCCGAACCGCCCGGCGATCGCGGCCATGCGCGGGCCGAAGCCGCCCACGATGATGGGCGGGGGCGGGTCCGGACGCAGGAAGCCGGACGGACGATCGAGTCGAAATCGTCGGCCCGCGAAGCTGGACGGATCACCGCTCCAGAGGCGGCGGAGCACCTGCGCGGTCTCGGCCACCCGCTCGGCGCGCACCCGGTCGCCCGGCACCTCCATGCCCAGCGCGGTCTGCTCGCGCGCGTACGCCATCGAGGGCGTGGCGCCGGCGCCGATGCCGAGCAGCAGACGCCCGCCGGAGACCTGCTGCAGGGTGGCCGTCATGTTGGCGAGCACCCCCGGATGGCGCAGGCCGGTGTTGAGCACGAGGGGGCCGATGGTCACGCGTCGGGTGGCCTCCGCGAGCGCACTGAGCGCGGTCCAGGATTCGACGACGCCGGCGTCCGCGGTTTCGTCGGGATCGCGCAGGTGATCCCAGGTCCACACCCCGTCCCAGCCGGACTCCTCGGCGGCGACGGCGGCCGCGCGCATGTCGGCGTAGCGGGCCCCGATGGGGACCAGCAGGAGATCGAGCTTCATCGCGTCGCGATGACCGGCACCACCGACATGCCGGGCACGAGCAGGTGCTGGTCGTTCTCGCCCGGCTCGAACACCAGCTTGACCGGCACGCGCTGGACCACCTTCACGAAGTTCCCGGTGGCGTTCTCCGGCGGCAGCAGCGAGAACACCGAGCCCGAGCCGGCCTGGACCGAGTCCACCCGCGCGCGAAACTTCTTGCCCGGGTAGGTGTCGACCGTCACCACCGCGCGCTGCCCGGGCCGCACGTCGGTGAGCTCGGTCTCCTTGAAATTGGCCACCACCCACACGTCGTCGAGGTCGACCACCGCGAGCAGCGCCTGGCCCGCGGTGACCACCTGGCCCAGCTCCACCGCCTTGCGGGTGACCCGGCCCGCCATGGGGGCGCGGATGGTGCAGTAGCTCAGGTTCAGCTCCGCCTGCTGCAGGTTCGCGAGGGCCTGCGAGAGACGCCCCTGCGCGGCCTCCACCTGGGCCTGGCGCACCTGCACCTGCTGACGCTGGCTGTGCGCGTTGGCGAGCGAGGCGCGGCTCTCGTCCACCCGGCGCATGGACTGCGCGACCGCGGCCTGCTGGGAGCGCTGCAGCGCTTCCGACTGGGCGACGTCGCTGCGCGCCTGGTCCAGCCGCTTCCGTGCGGTCTCGAGCGCGGCGGCCGCGGTCTGGTACGAGGCCTCCGCGTGGTCCATGTCCTGCTGGGCCACCAGCCCGTTCTTCACCAGGGCCGCGATGCGATCCCGATCGAGCTTGGCCCGATCGTAGTCCGCCTGGGCGGAGCGCACCGAGGCCTCCGCGGCGGCCACCGCGGCGCGCCGGGACTGGATCTCGGCCACCCGCTGCTCGAGCTCCTGCCGGGCGATCTCGATGCCGTGCTCGCTCGCCCCGAGGGCGGCGTCGGCCTGCTGCACCAGGCTGCGGGTGGAGTCGTCCGCGAGCGGCACGCTCGCCACCGCGTTCTGCAGCTCGCCCCTCGCCGAGACCACCGCGGCGCGGGCCATCTCCACCGTCACCTCGTAGTCGCGCGGGTCGAGCCGCACCAGGACGTCGTCGCGCTTCACGTCCTGGTTGTCGTCCACCGGCACCTCGATCACGGTGCCGGGCACGCGCGCGCTCATCGGCGCGATGTGGGCGGCGATGTAGGCGTCGTCGGTGGAGACGTGGTGGCGCCAGTAGTACCAGGTGTAGACGCCGTAGCCGAGGGCGAGGAGGACGACGAAGGCGATGCCGGCCGCCGCCATGCGATGACGCGGTGGCGCTTCCTGGTAGGTGGAGAAGCGGGCCCTCAGGCGGCCGGAGATCCCCTCCTGATCCAGATCCGTCATCGGTTCGCGACTATAATGGCCATCGGTTCTGCTACCCGTCAAGCATGCCCGACGATCGCCCACCCTCGACCACGTCGTCCGACCCGAGCGCGGAGTGGCGTCCGCGCTCGAGCCCGTTCCTCATCGCGATCTCGGTGATGCTCGGCACCTTCATGGAGGTGCTCGACACCTCGGTGGCCAACGTGGCCCTGCCCCACATCGCGGGCAGCCTCTCCGCCACCCCGGAGCAGGCCACGTGGGTGCTCACCAGCTACCTCATCTCGAACGCGATCGTGCTGCCGGTCTCCGCGTGGCTCAGCGCGGTGTTCGGCCGCAAGCGCTTCCTGCTCACCTGCATCGTCATCTTCACGCTCGCCTCCGCCGCGTGCGGCGCCGCCACCAGCCTCGGGGTGCTGATCTTCGCGCGCGTTCTGCAGGGCGTGGGCGGCGGCGCGCTCCAGCCCATCGCGCAGGCGATCCTGCTGGAGAGCTTCCCGCCCGCGCGGCGCGGCCGCGCCATGGCCGCCTACTCGATGGGCGTGATCGTGGCCCCCATCCTGGGCCCCACCCTCGGGGGCTGGATCACCGACAGCTACTCGTGGCGCTGGGTGTTCTACATCAACCTGCCGGTGGGCTTCCTCGCGCTCCTGATGACCCAGACCTTCATCGAGGATCCGCCGTACCTGCAGCGCACCGCCCTGCGCCGCATGGACTACTGGGGCTTCGCGTTCATGGCGGTCTGGCTCGCCACCCTGCAGCTGGTGCTCGACAAGGGCCAGCAGGACGACTGGCTCGCCGCCGAGTGGATCCGGTGGACGCTGACGCTGTCCCTGGCCGCGATGGTGGCCTTCATCGTGCGCGAGCTGATCACCGACGAGCCCATCGTGAACCTGCGCATCCTGGGCGACCGCAACTTCGCGATCGGCACCGCGCTCATCACCGCGATGGGCATCACGCTCTACAGCACCACCGCGCTCCTGCCCCTGTTCCTGCAGACCCTGCTCGGGTACCCGGCGCTCGAAGCCGGGCTGGCGATCAGCCCGCGCGGCCTGGGCGCGCTGCTGTCCGCAATGGTGGTCGGGCGCCTGGTGGGCGTGATCGACGCCCGCGTGCTGGTCGCGGGCGGCTTCGCGTTCCTCGCGCTCTCCGGGGTGTGGCTGTCGCGGCTCACGTTCGAGGTGGCGTGGGCGAACATCGCCTTCGTCACCTTCCTCAACGGCCTCGCCAATCCGCTGATCTTCATCGCGCTGTCCACCATGTCGTTCGCCACCCTGCGGCGCGAGCAGATGGGCAGCGCCACCGGCATCTACAACCTCATGCGCAACATCGGCGGCGGCATCGGCATCTCGCTCGCCACCACCATCCTGGCCCGCCGGGCGCAGACCCACCAGAACATTCTGGTGGGCCGCATGACGCCCTACGACCCCGTGTACCAGCAGCGGCTGGAGCAGATCCGCCGGGCGCTCACTCCCAAGGTCGGCCCCCACCAGGCGGCGCAGCAGGCGCTCGGCGTGCTCTACCGCACGCTGGTGGCGCAGGCCACCCTGCTCGCGTTCGTGGACAACTTCCGCCTGATGACGCTCCTGGCGCTCTGCATGATGCCGCTGGCGCTGCTGCTCCGGCGCGTGCGGGCGCGCGGGGCCCCGGGCGGCGCCCACTGAGCGGCGGGCGCGGCTACTTCGAGGGCGTGCCCGCGGTGGCGGGCTGGAAGTGCGAGGCCTCGGCGAGCGCGCTCAGGGACTGCACGCCCTCGCGCCGCTGGCCCCCGATCACCCAGGTCGGGAAGGCCTTCACCCCCGCCTTCTCGCAGAGGTCCGGGCGCGCGTTGACCCCGCCCGGGTCGCACTCCACGTAGGGCAGGTCGCGGGCCGCGTCGCCGAAGAGGGCCTTCTGCTCCTGGCAGTGGGGACACCAGTAGGCGCCGTACATGACGGCGCCGGAGTCGCGCAGGTGACGGGCGAGCGCGGCTTCCGAGCCCCCGCCCACCTGGGACGGCATCGCGAAGATGAAGGCGGCGCCGACGGGCACCAGCACCGCGGAGGCCAGGGCGCCCGTGACCAGCGAGCCGAGCGGGACGCGGCGGCCCGGGAGGCCGGCGCGCCGCCACCACAGCACGGCGAGGAGCGCGATCGTGATCGCGGTGGAGATGAGGCAGTACGCGCAGGTGGCGTGGATCACCAGGATCGAGACCGCGGTCAGGTAGATCGAGACCCCGACGCCGGCCGCGGCCAGGTTGAAGGCCCACCGCCACCGCGACGGAGTGAGCCCGAGCGCGGCCAGCACCCCGATGGCCACGTAGAGCAGCGCGCCCCAGAGCGCGGTGGGCACGCCCAGCAGCGTCCCGTAGCGGCTCGCCTGCACCACGTCGCAGCCGCTGCCGGAGAGGCAGAACGCGGCGGTGGTGCCGGTCCACTTGAGCCACGTCAGGTAGGCCGCGACGAGGAAGCCGGCGGCCGCGAGCGCGAGGACCGGAGAGTCGGGGCGCGCGGGCGGCGCAGGCGCGCGACGATCGGGCTTGCGTGACGCCATGGCGTTGTCCACAGTACCATACGGCCAGGAGGTCCCGATCCGTGTTCCCGCTCCCCGCCCTCACCGACGAGCAGCGCGCGGTGGTCGAGCGCGTGGCCGCGCTGTCGCGCGAGCGCTTCGCGCCGCGCGCGGCCCGCTACGACGCCGACTCCACCTTCCCCTACGAGAACTATGCGGACCTGCACGCGGCGGGCCTGCACGCCCTCACCGTCCCGCGGGAGTACGGCGGGGTGGGCGCGGACCCGGTGACCTACGTGCACGCGCTCCGGGAGATCGCGCGCGGCTGCTCGGCCACCGCGCTGACCTTCAACATGCACTCCACCGTGACCACCTTCGTGGCCGCCCTCGGCACCGAGGAGCAGAAGCGGCGCTACTTCGGCGAGGTGGTGGGCCGGGGGGCCCGCATCGCCTCCATCACCAGCGAGCCGGAGCAGAGCTTTCGCGACAAGTTCGTGCTGAACACCGTGTTCCGTCCCGTCGCCGGCGGCGGCTACCGGGTGTCGGGGGTCAAGCAGTTCTGCTCGCTGGGGGACGCGGCGGACTACTTCTTCGTGACCGGCATCCTGGAAGGCCACGCCAGCGCACGCGACGGCGTGATCTCGGCCATGATCCCGAGCCGGGACGCGGGCGTGAAGATCGAAGGCACCTGGAACGCCACCGGGATGCGGGGCACCATCAGCCACACCATCCGCTACGACTGCGCGGTGGATCCCGCGAACGTGATCGGCCGGCCCGGCCAGTACCTCACCATCGACCTGCAGGGCTTCGCGCTCGGCTACGCCGCCGTCTACCTGGGCATCGGCGAGGCCGCCTTCGAGTACATGGCGGAGATGGCGCGCACCAAGACCATGCGGCCCTCGACCGAGCCCATGAGCCACCATCCGCTGGTGCAGCGCACGGTGGCCGAGGTCGGTACCCAGATCCGGGCCGCGCGCCTGCTGCTGCACGAGGCGGCCACCCTGAAGATGCAGGGCGACCGGGAGGCCACCATGCTGGCGGTGAATCAGGCCAAGACCTACTGCGCCGATGTCGGATTGATGGCCACCGAGCGCGCGCTGCGGCTGGCGGGCGGGCGCGGCATCCTGAAGGACATGCCGCTCGAGCGCTGGCATCGCGACGCGCTCGCGGGCCCCGTGATGCCGCCGGCCAACGACCGATGCCTCGAGACCGCGGGCAAGCTCCTGTGCGGGCTGCGCGCGGCCACCCTCGAGTTCCAGTAGCCCCGCGCGCCCGCCATGCGTCCGGACGTGGTCCGGCGGGAGCTGGCGCAGGGAGCCGAGATCGTGACCGCGCCGGCGGTGGGCGTGTCCACCGATGAGGCGCGCGTCCGGCCCGCCCCCGGCGCGTGGTCGCTGATGGAGGTGATCGGCCACCTGCTGGACGAGGAGACGCTCGACTTCCGCGCCCGCCTGGACCTGACGCCAGCGCTCGCTCGCGTGGCTCGGGACCCTGACCGCGCCCGACTGGACCCGCGAGTATCGCGCCCCGTTCGGCCCCATCACCGCGGGGGACCTGCTCGCCTCCTGGGCCGCGCACGACGTGCTCCACACCCGTCAGCTCGTGGAGCTGCGCCGCGCGCGCCTGCTCGCCAACACCCAGCCGCACCGGACCCAGTACGCGGGTGACTGGTAGGGCCTGCGCCGGCGCCGGGCGCACGACCGCGCGACCGCGATGAGGGAGGCCTCACGCCGTGGCTGAGCACCGGGCCTCGATCCGGTGGGTCTCGGCCGCCGACCCCAAGGCGTTCCTCGCGGGGCGCTTCTCCCGGGCGCACACGTGGACGTTCGACGGCGGGCTCACGGTGGAGGCCTCCGCCGCGCCCTCGGTGGTCCCGGCGCCCTTCTCGAGCCCGGCCGCGGTCGATCCCGAGGAGGCCTACGTGGCCGCCATCGCGAGCTGTCACATGATGAGCTTCCTCTACGTGGCCATGCGCGCGGGCGTGGTGGTCGAGGGCTACGAGGACGACGCGGTGGGGGTCATGCGCAAGAACGAGCGCGGCGCGATCTGGGTCGCCGCGGTGACGCTGCGGCCGCGCGTCGTCTACGGCGGGAGCGCGGCGCCGACCCCGGCGGAGGTCGAACGGCTCCACCACCAGGCGCACGAGCAGTGCTTCATCGCCAACTCGGTGAAGACGGAGATCCGGGTCGAGCCGGCTACTCGATGATCTCGTCGGCGCGCGCCAGGTACAGCGGCGAGATCGTGATCCCGAGGGCCTTGGCGGTCTTGAGATTGATCAGCAGGTCGAACTTCCGGGGCTGCTCGATCGGGAGCCGTCCGGGCCCGGCACCCTTCAGGATGCGATCGACGTATCGAGACCACCGGCAGCGAGTGGCGGGCGGCGAGCTCGAGCAAGGGCTTCCGCTGCTTCGTCATCGCCCCGTCGTCCATCACGAAGACCGCCTCGGTGCGGGCGCGGACGGCGGTCTCGAACACGGCCGGAAGGTCGGCCGGCCCGGCGACGGGCAACCGGAGGAAGTGCAGTCCCAGCTGCAGGCTCCGACGCTCGGTCTCCGTCACCACCAGGAGAGCGCCCGGATTGTCCGCCTTGTAGAGCGAGGCAACCCGCGTGACGCTCGGGAGAATCTGGTGGAGCATCTCGACGCCCTTGGCCCCGAGCACGTCGGGCATGAAGGCCAATCCGGTGACGTTGCCACCGGGGTGCGCCAGGCTGCTCACGAGCCCCTGGCGGACCGGATCGGCGACCCGCAGGATGACGATGGGGATGGTCGCGGTGGCCTTCTTGGCCGCGCGGGCCGCCGGGGTGTTCACGGCCACGATCACCGCCGCCTTCGCCCGGATCAGCTCATCGACCAGGGCCGGGAGCCGGTCGCTGTGCCCGGCCGCGTTCCGCACCTCGACGTGGATGTTCCGGCCCTCGACATGGCCCCGCCGCCGCAGCTCGTCCTGGAAGGTCTCCAGCAGGCCCGGCTGTAGATCCTGGGCGAGCAGCCCGACCAGAGCCGGTCCGGCCTCCGCGCCGAGCGGCCCGGTCAGGATGGCGGCGACGACGATCGCCAGGAACCATCGACGCTTCATTGCGGCTCCTCCTCGAGGGGCGGGGCTCTCGGATCTTCGGGGCGCCCCGAGTCTAGCAGGGAACGCCCCGCGGCGCTCGGCGGGCGCGCCGGCTCTCGATGGTCCCGGCCACCGGCTCGTGGCACGATGCCACCATGCGCCGATCGGACCATCCCCGGAGCGATCTCGCGGTGCTCTTCGATCTCGACGGCACGCTCACCGACTCGCGCGTCGGCATCGCCGGGTCCATCCGCCACGCCATGACGTGCATGGGACGGGAGTGCCCGGGCGACGAGGTGCTCGCCGCCTACATCGGGCCGCCGCTGCGGGGGACGTTCGCCACCCTCCTCGGCACCACCGACCGCGACGTCATCGAGACCGCGCTCGGCCACTATCGCGCGCGCTACGACGACGTCGGCCTCTTCGAGAACGCGGTCTACGACGGCGTGCCGGAGATGCTGGAAGCCGCCGCCCGGCTGGCCGGCACCCTGCTCGTGGTGACCGCCAAGCCGCGGCACGCGGCCACCCGCATCCTCGCCCACTTCGGGCTGACCCGGCACTTCCACGGCGTCTACGGCGCCGAGCCGGGCGGCCGCTTCGACGAGAAGGCGGCGCTGGTCGCTCACCTGATCGAGCGCGGGATGATCCGCGCCGAGCGCGCGGTGCTGGTGGGCGACCGGCATCTCGACATGAAGGCGGCGCGCGCGCACGGCATCCGCGCCATCGGCGCCCTGTGGGGCTTCGGCGGCCGGGAGGAGCTCGTCGAGGCGGGCGCCGATCTCCTCTGCGAGCACCCGCGCGCGCTGGCCGGGTACCTCAACGCGGCCCCGCCGTGAGGCACGGCTGCGGGCGACTTCGCCGGGCCCTCTACTCGATGACCCGATCGGCCCGGAGCAGGAGCCCGGGCGGCGAGACCGAGCAGGGCGACTGCCGGTTGCCGCACCGCCGCGCGCACCGGCGCGTCGAACGCATAGGGCGGCTGGCGGAACTCGGTCCGGAGGAGCTGGAGTACGGCCTTCTGCGCGCCCGTCTCCGCCTCGTCGGCCTGGTCGGCCGAAACCCTGTCCCAGAAGAGCGCCAGGCGCCGGATCCCGGGCAGCATCGCGCGGAGCAGCTCGATCCGCTTGCCCGCCAGCTCGGGCTGGCGGAGGAACATGCCGGTGATGTTGCCGCCCGGCCGCGCGAGGCTCCCGACGTAGCCCCGCGCGATCGGATCGTGGTCGACGGCGACCACCAGGATCGGCAGATGCGGGCTCGCATCACGCGCCGCCCGCAGCGAGGACTCGGGACCGATCGGGAGCAGCACGTCCACCCCGAGCCGGACCAGCTCGCTCATCAGCTCCGGGAACCGATCGGGTTGACCGTCCGCATTCCGGAATTCGATGACGAGGTTCTGGCCCTCCACGTGACCCAGCTCGGCCAGACGGCGGGTGAACGCTACCCAGTGCGGTGAGGTGCGCGGCGCCCCGGCGGACACGGCGCCCACGCGCACCGGCCTCGCCCTGGGCCCGGACCAGCGCCGGCGCGGCGAGCATCGCGCCGCCCATGGAGACCAGCGAGGTTCTCCGCTTCACGCTCCGCCCCCGGCCCGCGGCTCGAGTCAGTCCGGCCCGGACCGGCAGGGTCAAGCAGGAGATGGAGCGATACGTGATTCCGCGTAGCCGTACGCCCTCCGCACCCGATTGACAGTGCCGACAGCGGCCGCCTAATATACCGCCCACTCGTCGCGGCCATCGTCACGCTCACTCAACGCTGAGGAGGCTCTCTCATGGATCGGCGCACCTTTCTCGCGACCACCGCGGCCGGCGCGGCCGCCCTCTCGTTCCCGGCCGTCCTCCGCGCCCAGAGCAAGGATCCGCTGCGGATCGGCTGCCCCCTGCCCCTGACCGGGCCGTTCGCGGCCCTCGCCGCCGACATGCAGCGCGGGGCCCAGCTCGCGGAGGCGGAGCTGAACGCCAAGGGCGGCGTGATGGGGCGCAAGGTGGAGGTGCTCTTCCGCGACGATCAGCTGAAGCCGGCGGTGGGCGCCCAGCGCACCAAGGAGCTCATCGAGAACGACAAGTGCGCGTTCATCGTGGGCGGCCTGGCCGCGCACGTGCAGATGGCGATCAACGAGCAGACCAAGAAGTCGAAGGTGCTCTACATCTCCACCAGCCAGTCCGACGAGATCAGCGCCCGGCCCGACACCAGTACCATCACCTTCCACGAGGCGCTCAATCCCACCATCACGTGCCGGGTCATGGGCAAGTGGGCGGCCGAGAACCTCGGCAAGAAGTGGTGGATCATCTACGCGGACTACGCGTGGGGCAAGCAGTGCAACAACGTGCTGCAGGAGTCGCTCAAGAAGGCGGGCGGCACCGTGCTCGGCGCCACCCCGTACCCGCTCGGCTCGGCCGAGTTCTCCGCGCACCTGCCCAAGATCCAGGCCGCCAAGCCCGACGTTCTGATGAACGTGGCCCCGGGGGCGGACAACATCGCGCTCCACAAGCAGGTGATCAGCTTCGGCATGAAGAAGTCCATGAAGATGGCCCAGCCGCTGCTCTGGATCTCCTATCTGAAGGAGGGCGGTCCCGAGCTCTACCAGGACGTGCACGGGGCCATCAACTGGTACTGGGAGCTGCAGGAGTCCATCCCCACCGCCAAGAAGTTCGTCGAGGCGTCGATGAAGAAGTTCAACGTGCCGCCGGGTGACTACGGCGCCTACTCCTACAGCGGCGTGCTGGAGGTGGCGCGCGGAGCGGAGCTGGCCAAGTCCACCGAGGCGGAGGCGGTGGCCGACGCCCTCCGCAAGAACCCGACCTACGACCACTTCAAGGGCAAGCAGTGGTGGCGCGCCTGTGACAACAAGTCGTTCCAGGATCTCTGGATCGTCAAGGGCCGCGACAAGGCCAAGGGCGACTGGGGGTTGATGGACATCGTGGCCAAGGTGGGCGCGAGCGAGGAGTACGACCGCACCTGCGCCGAAAAGGGCCTCGCCTAGCGCGGTGCCCGAGCTCTCCACGCTCCTGGCCCAGGTCTTCACCGGCCTGGTGCTGGGGATGATCTACGTCCTCCTCGCCATCGGGCTGTCGCTCATCTTCGGCCTCATGACGGTGGTGAACTTCGCCCACGGGGCCCTGTTCATGCTGGGGGCGTACTTCGGGGTGTTCCTGCTCGCCCACACCAAGAGCTTCTGGGTGGCCCTGATCGTGGCGCCCCTCATGGTGGGGGCGCTCGGGCTCCTGATGGAGCGCTTCCTCATCCGGCGGCTCTACGGGCGCTCGCCCGACGACCCGCTGCTGCTCACCTTCGGGCTCTCGCTGATCCTGGTCGAGGGCGTGAAGGTCGTCTGGGGCAAGATCGGGCTCACCCTCGATCCGCCCCGCGCCCTCGCGGGGGCGGTCGACCTCGGCTTCATGGCCTTCCCCGCCTACCGCCTGTTCCTCATCGCGGTCACGGTGGCGGTGCTTGTGGGCCTCTACTTCTTCCTCGGGCGCACCAACATCGGCCTCATCATCCGCGCCGGCTCCCGCGATCCCCTGATGGTGCGCGCGCTCGGCATCGACCTCTCGCGCGTGTGGCTGGTGGTCTTCGGCATCGGCACCGCGCTCGCCGGGCTGGCCGGCATCCTCGCCGGTCCCATGCGCGGGGCCTACGCGGAGATGGGCGTGACGATGGTGATCGAGTCGTTCGTGGTGATCGTGGTGGGCGGCATGGGCAGCCTGCTGGGCGCGGTGGTGGCGGGCCTGCTCATCGGCCAGGTGGTGGGGCTCACCACGCTCTTCATCCCCAAGGCGGCCGAGATCATGGTGTTCATGGTGATGGCGGTCATCCTCCTGGTGCGGCCGAGCGGGCTCTTCGGCGAGGCGGGGCTGCTCGAATGACGCTGCTTCGGAGCGTCGCCCGCCGCATCGCCGCGCATCCGGTGCTCGCGTTCTGGGTCTTCTTCGCGGTCTTCCCGTTCATCGTGCCCAACCGCACCATGGCGACCCAGGTGCTGATCTTCGGTCTCCTCGCCATGGGCTTCAACCTGCTCTACGGCTACACCGGCCTGCTCTCGTTCGGGCACGCGGCCTACTACGGCCTCGGGGCCTACGGCTGCGGCATCGCGCTCGCCAAGCTCCACGCCGGCTCGCTCTGGCTCGGCCTCGCCGCCGGCCTCGGCCTCGCCGCCCTCGGCGGCATCGTGATCGGCTTCCTCTGCCTGCGCCGGCGCGGCATCTACTTCGCGATGCTGACCCTCGCCTTCGCCCAGCTCCTCTACTTCATCGGCTTCCATCTCTCCGACTGGACGGGCGGCGACGACGGGCTCCGGGGCATCCCGCAGCTCGCCGTCGGGATCGGGCCGTGGCACTATTCCATCGAGACCACGATCGGCTTCTACTACTTTGCCTACGTGCTGGTGGGGCTGGCGGTGCTCGCGCTGAAGCGGATCCTCGACTCGCCGTTCGGCGCGGTGCTGCAGGCCATCCGCGAGAACAGCAGCCGGGCCACCGCGTGCGGGTACGACGTCGATCGCGTGAAGCACCTCTCGTTCGTGTTCTCCGCCGGCTTCGCCGGGCTCGCGGGCTCCCTCGACGCCCTGCGGCTCACGGTGGTGCCGGTCGAGTCGCTCTACTGGACCACCTCGGGCCAGGTGGTCATGATGACGCTCCTGGGCGGCGCCGGGACCTTCTTCGGTCCCTTCGTGGGCGCGGCCACGTTCCTGGTGCTGGAGGAGCGTCTCAGCCTGGTGCTCGAGTCGTGGCCCCTCGTCATCGGCGCGATCTTCTCCGCGTTCGTCCTGTTCCTCCCCCGGGGGATCTGGGGCACGCTCACAGGAGGCATCCATGGCCGTCAAAGTGCTTGAGCTCCACCACCACGGCATCCGCATCGGCCCGTCGCCCGCCGACGTGAAGAAGGCCTACGGCTTCTACCACGACGTGCTGGGCCTCGACGCCGATCAGGGCCGCCCCACCATCCCGACCATCGACGGCTACTGGATGGACGTGGGCGGGACGGCTCAGATCCATCTCATGGGCGTCGACGGCCAGTCCAAGTTCGCCCAGGGCCCCGACAAGGATCCGTCGCGCCCGCACGTGGCCCTCGCGGTGCCCGACATCCAGGAGGCGAAGGCCGAGCTCGAGCGGATGGGCGTGGAGCACTGGGTGACCCGCGGAGTGGTCGGCCCCGAGTCGCAGCAGATCTTCATGTACGATCCGTTCGGCAACATGATCGAGCTGCACCAGATCGGCACCTGCCGGTGCGTGACGTCGAGCCGCAAGCCGGTCGGCGGCATGGGCTGATCGGGCGATGATCGCCACCGGCCAGAAGGCCGTCCTGGAGCGGGTCGACCGGCTCACGCGCGAGCACATCGCGCCGCGGGCCGCCGACTACGACGCGGCGGGCGCGAACCCCCTCGACTCCTGGCGCGTCCTCGCCGGGGACGGCTTCCTGGCCTCGTGCATTCCCACCGCCTACGGCGGCCTCGGGCTCGACATGCCGACCTACATCGGGGTGATCCGCACCATCGCCCGCGGCTGCGCCAACACCGCCATGACCGTGCACATGCACTCCACGGTCATGCGCTTCATCGACGCGCTCGCCACCCCCGAGCAGAAGCGCCGCTACTTCCGGGAGGTGGTCGAGCACGGCCGGCTTTTCGGCTCCTGGGGCAGCGAGCCCGCGGTGAGCCTCTCGCGCAGCTTCCTGATGGAGACGGTGGTCCGCCAGGACGGCGACGGCTACGTCGTGGACGGGGTGAAGCACTTCTGCACCATGGCCCTCGGCGCCTCGCGGTACATGGTCTGGTGCGCGCTCGACGGCGGCACCGACATGGGCAAGGCCCTCCTCCAGGTGCTGGTGCCCGCGGACGCGCCCGGCATCGCCACCGACGGCAAGTGGAACACCCTGGGCATGCGCGCCACCTTCAGCCCGTCGGTCACCTTCACCGGGGTGCGGGTGCCCCGGGACGCCGCCCTCGGCGATCCGGGCGCCGCGCTCCGCGTCGGGGTGGTGGAGAGCTTCGCGCTGGGCTACGCCGCGGTGTACGTGGGCATCGCGGAGGGCGCGCTCGCCTTCGCGATCGACTACGCCAAGCGGCGGATCGTGCGGCCCGAGAACGTGCCGGTGTCCCACGACCCCGCCGTCCAGCGGCACGTGGGCGAGCTGGCCGCCCAGCTCGACGCGGCCCGCCTGGTGCTGGCCGACTCGGCGGAGCGCTGGGAGGCGGCCGACGTGCAGGAGCGCGGGGTGCTCGGCAACAAGGCCAAGTACCTCGCCACCGAGGTGGGGCTCGCGGTGACCTCCAAGGTGATCCAGGTGGTGGGCGGCCGCGGGGCCTACAAGGAGTTCCCGGCCGAGCGCGCCTTCCGCGACCTGCGCACCTCCACGTTGATGCCGCCCACGGTGGACCGCATGCTGGAGGGCATCGGCAAGAACGTCCTCGGCATCGAGGGCGGCATGTTCAAGGTCGCCGGCAGCCCCTGACGGGGTCAGGTCTTACATTCCTACAATGTCGGAATGTAAGACCTGACCCCGTCTTCAGGCGGCGCCGGGACGGGCCTCGGCGGTGGAGGCGGCGGCGGGCGTGGTCGCGCGCCGGCGGGCGCCGACCCGGCCGACGCCGGTCACCAGGCGCATCACGGTCGGAGCCAGCCGCGGGTCCAGGCTGTCGCGGATGCCGTCGCCCAGGAGGTTGAAGGCAAGCACGGTGACGGTGATCGCGAGCCCGGGGAAGAGCACCAGCCACCACTGCGGCACGAGGCCGGTGATGGCGTCGGCCAGCATGTTGCCCCAGGTCGGGGTCGGCGGCGGCACGCCCACGCCGAGGAAGCCGAGCGCGGCCTCGATCACGATGGCCACGCCGAGGTGCGTGGTGGCCAGCACCAGGTAGGGCGCCACGCACTGGGGCAGGACGTGTCGCGCCATCACCCGGAACGCGGAGGCGCCGGCGGCCCGGCCGGCCTCGACGAACGGCATCGCGCTCACGCTGATGGCGACCGACCGGATCACGCGCCCGCCGAATGGCAGGCGGGTGATCGCGATCGCCACGATCACCGCGGGGAGCCCGGTCCCGATCGCCATCGAGATGGCCATGGCCAGGATGAGGTCCGGGAACGACTGGAGGATCTCCATGACCCGCTGGCTCACCAGGTCGAAGCGCCCGCCCAGGTAGCCGCAGGCCACGCCCCACAGCGAGCCCACCGTGGTGCCGAGCAGCACCGCGGAGAACGCCACGAACAGCGAGGTGCGCGCCCCGTAGATCACCCGGCTCAGCGCGTCCCGCCCCACCTGATCGGTGCCGAAGAGGGCCTCCGCGCTCGGGGGCTTGTTCATGTGGCGGAAGTCCGCCTTGAGCGGATCGCGCGGGGCGATGAGCGGCGCGGCGAACCCCACGACGACGATCAGCAGGGCCACCAGGCCGCCGACGGCGGCGAGCCAGTTCTGGCGCAGGAGCGTGCCCATGGACGATCTACTGGTAGCGGATCCGGGGATCGAGCCAGGCGTAGGAGAGGTCGACGAGGATGTTGACCCCCACGAAGATCAGGGCGTAGAGCAGCACCAGGTTCTGGACCACGATGATGTCGCGCTCGATGATGGCGGTGACGAGGGCGCGGCCGAGGCCCGGCACCCCGAAGGCCTGCTCCACCGCCACCGAGCCGCCCAGCACGAACCCCAGCAGCACCCCCGAGATGGTGACGACCGGCAGCAGCGCGTTGGGCAGGGCGTGGCGCAGCACCACCGCGCGCTCGACGGCGCCCTTGGCCCGCGCGGTGCGCACGTAGTCCTCGCGGATCACCTCGAGGAGACACGAGCGCGACATCCGCGCGATGTAGGCCCCCTGGGCCAGCCCCAGCACGATGGCGGGGCCGATGACGATCTGGAGGTTCTGGGCCGGGTTCTCCCAGAGCTGCACCACCATGATCGGCGCCTTGTAGCCGAACCAGAACAGCAGGGCCAGCACCAGCAGCATGCTGAGCCAGAAATTCGGGATCGCGATGAAGAGGATGGAGAAGAAGCGGCCGACCGCGTCGGACACCCCGTTGGGACGGACCGCGCTCAGGATGCCGACGGGCAGGCCCACCAGCCACGAGATCACCAGGGAGAGGAACGCAATCTCCGCGGACAGCGGCCCGCGGTGGAGGATGAGGTCGCGGACGGTATCGCCGCGGAAGAACGACTTGCCGAGCTCGCCGGTGGCGATGTCGCGCAGCCAGCGGACGTACTGCACCGGCAGCGAGTCGGACAGCCCCAGGTCGCGCATGATGATCGCGCGATCCGCCGGGGTCATCTTGGAGTGGCCTTCCACCCCGAGCAGGGCCACCAGCGGATCGCCGGGCAGGATGCGCAGCACCACGAACACGATCAGGGAGACCCCGATCACGGTGCCGAGCGCGAACACCCCCCGCCGGAGCAGGTACTTCTGCACGCGACCGCGATCCTAGGACTGGGCCATCCAGACCGTGTCCCAGCGGGTGACGTCGTAGATGCCGAAGAACTTGGTGGCGTTCTGCCCGCGCACCCGGTTGTAGAAGGCGTCGTAGATCTGCTCCCATGCGACCGGCACCAGGGGCGGATCGTTCTCGAGGATCTCCTCGGCCCTGGGGATCATCGCCTTCCGCTTGTTCTCGTCCACCTCGCGCTCCAGGTTGTGGGCGAGGGCGTGGAACTCCTCGTTGGTCCACCCCGAGTAGTTCTGCGGCCCGCCCTTGCCGTACCAGGCGGTGAAGTAGTCGGAGGGGTCCATGAGCGAGGAGACGATCGCGCTGATCGCCAGGTCGAAGTTGCCGGAGCCCGCCTCCTCGAACCACTGAGAGGTCTGCACCACGCGGAGGTTCGTCTCGACGTTCAGGTTCTCCTTGAGCATGGCCTGGATCGCCACCGCCCACAGCTTGAAGGTCGCGAGGTCGCGCACCACGAAGTCGAGGTTCTTGAGCCCGTTCGCGTACCCGGCCGCGGCCATCAGCTTCTTGGCCTCCTGGATGGCGGCCTTCGGGTCCTTCTGGTAGCCGAGCCGCTTCTCCATCTCCGCCTTCGGGGTGGACCACTCGTGGAAGGGGTACACGAAGCCGCCCACCTGCATCGGCGCGGTGTCCTTCACCACGTCGACCATCACGTGGCGGTCGGTGGCCAGGTGTAGCGCCCGGCGCACGCGCGGATCGGCGAACGGCTTGCGCTTCATGTTGAAGAAGTACGCCTGGATGACCGACTGGTTCATCGCGGTGGCGGTGACCCCGGGCATCTCCTTGGCCTTGCGCCAGGAGACCGGGTCCATGATCCGCGCGTAGTCGATCTTGCCGGAGAGGAACGCGGAGCCGAGCTCGGGCGAGAACGGCGGCAGGTTGTAGATCTCGAGCCGGTCCAGATACGGCAACCCCTTGTTCCAGTAGTTGGGGTTGCGCTCCATGATCCAGACCTCCTTGTCCTTCCGCGAGACGTGGCGGAAGGGCCCGGTGCCCGGGTAGTTCATCACCTGGCGGAGGTTGCCCCCGTTGTCGTCGAGCGTCTTCTTGCGCACCACGATGTTCCAGCCGCTCGCGAAGGCGCCCAGCATGTAGGTGCGGGGCCGCGGCTCGGTCAGTCGGAACTCGATGGTGTACGGGTCCGGCGTCACGATGTCGCCCACCGCGGTGAAGAGCGACGACCGCGGGATGACCACGCCCTTGGGCGGCCGCACGATGCGCTCGTAGGTCGCCTTCATGTCGGCCGAGGTCATCTCGGCGCCGTCGTGGAACTTCACGCCCTTTCTCAGATGGAACGTGTAGCGCTTGCCGTCCGGCGCGACCTCCCACTTGTAGGCCAGGTCCGGGATGATGGTGTTGCCGTCGCGCGGATCGCGCCGGATCAGCAGGTCGTACATCGGGGCCTGCGGGCCCAGGTTGGCGATCGTGCCGGACTGGTGCACGTCGAAGTGCGCGGGCGCGTTCAGGATCCCGAAGCGCAGGGTGCCGCCCGGCTTGGCGGCCGGATCCGCGGCCTTCAGCTTGAACTCCTGCGCGTGCGCGCGGCCGCGGAGGAAGGCGGGGGCGACGCCCGCGGCGGCGCCGGCCACGCCGAGTGTCTTCAGGAACGAGCGACGGCTGTGAGGTACCGGATCGGCCATGGCGTCCCCTCCTTGGGGCCTGCTCGACGGGTCGAGTGATTCCGGACCGGACTTGGGTCCACGGAACATACACGAGGGCCCCGGCCCCTGGCAAGACGGATTCTGCTAGACTCGACGCCAACTCACGCGCGTCCCGGAGGATTTCGCATGGAATTCGGCATCCTGTTCACGTCGCACCCCAATCACGCCAGCGAGCCCTACCCGCACCGGGCCGTCCACGCCCGGGTCACCGCCGAGATCCAGGCCGCCGACCGCCTGGGCTACGACACCGCGTGGGTGGCCGAGCACCATTTCTCGAACCAGTACGGCATCATGCCGGACGTCTTCACCTACATGGGGTACCTCGCGGCGCGGACCACGCGCGTCCGGCTCGGCACCGCGGTGGTGACCCTGCCGCTCTACGACCCGATCCGCGTGGTGGAGAACATGGCCTTCGTCGACATCCTCTCGGGGGGCCGGGTGGTCCTGGGCCTGGGCTCGGGCTACCGGCCCTACGAGTTCGAGGGCTTCGGGCGCGATTTCGATCGGCGGCGGGACGTGCAGGAGGAGGCGATCGAGCTGATCCTCGAGCTCCTGCACAAGCGACGGGTGCGCCACGAGGGCACGCACTTCCGCTCGGTCATCGAGGGCGAGTACGAGGTGTTCCCGGTCAGCGAGCAGCAGCCGCACCCGCCGCTGTTCATGGCGGGAGCCACCGAGCGCTCGATTTCTTACGCGGCGCGCCACGGCTTCGGCCTGATGCTCTCCACGCTGCCCTCCGCCGACACGCTGGCCAGGCAGATCGAGCTCTACCGCAGCCACCTGAAGCACGCGCCCGCGCCGCTCGATCGCAATCCCGCCGCCGGCAAGGTCGACATCGCGCGCTGGGTCTACGTCGCCGACACCGATGCCGAGGCCAAGCGCGATACCGAGCAGGGCATCGTGCGCCACATCCGCCACTTCATGGGGGCCGGCACCGCCGGCTACCTCGGCAACGTGTCCGAGAAGAACCGGGCGGAGTCTCTCAACTACGACGATCTGGCCGCGACCACGCTGCTGCACGGCTCGCCCGCCACGGTCATCGCCAAGCTGCGCGAGCTGCGGCACAAGACCGGGCTCACCTCGCTGCTCCTGCACTACCCGCCCTACTACGGGCACGAGAGGGCGATGCGGAGCCTGCAGCTCTTTGCCGAGAAGGTGATCCCGGAGTTCCGGCCTCCGGTGGGCCGGGCCGCGGTCGCGTGAGCGCGCCGCGCCGGCGCGACCCTTCTACACGGTAAAGCTGACGAGGTGAGCCGGGAGCCCGGGCCCGCGCTCGGCCGGCCCCCTGCATCATCCGCCCAATCGGTCCTTCGGGCGAATGACCGGTGGGCCCGCCTTCGGTGGCACGCGCGATGCCTCCTCTCCCTACGAAACCGGCGCGCATCCGGGTATCCCGGAGCGTCGCCATTCGAAAAGGAGAAGCGAGATGACGCGTTATGTGCGCATGACGATGCTGGCCGCGGCGCTGACCGCGATGACCGGGGGCGGCGCGTGGGCGCAGGTCCCGGCCCCGAGCACTCCCGGGCCGACCACTCCGGCGCCCACCGCTCCGGCCCCGAGCGCTCCGGCGCCCGCTCCGAACCGCGACAACACCGACATGGGCCGGCCGGCGACGATCGGCATGATGGAGGGCACCGTGAAGAAGGTGGATGCCGCCACCGGGACGCTGCGCCTGTCCTCCGGCCCGTTCGGGCTCTTCTCGAAGTCGTTGCGGGTGGGTCCCGACACCCAGGTCACCGTGGACGGCCGCGAGTCGAGCCTCTCCGCCCTCCGCGAGGGAACGAAGGTGAAGGCCTCCTACGAGCAGCGGAACGGCCAGACCATCGCGACCCGCATCGAGACGATGCCGCAGGAGCAGAGCGGGCGCCCCCGCAGCTAATTACACCGCTTGACACGCCGGCGCGGGCGGGGCATCGCCCGCGCCGCTTCTTTGCTCGGCGGCGCCGCTCGCGTTTGACTTCCCCGCCTTCACCTGTAAGGTGGATGGGCACCTTGAGTCGACTCTGCGCGAAGGAGGACCGACCACCATGGAGTCGATGACCATCACGATCGAGTCGAATCGCGGCACCCGCATGCGGTTTCAGGTCGAGCACGAGCCGCATTTCGATCTGCGCTCCGAGGAGGTGGACGGGCTCCACAGCACGGTGCGGACGGTCGAGAGCATCCTCTCGGAGGCGGACGACGGGCGTCTGTGCCTTGTCCTCGCGAAGCTGACGCTGGGCAGCATCATCGAGTCGTTGCCGCCCGCCGACGAGGGCGAGGAGGACGAGGAGCCGGTGGAGTGACGGGGGCCGGCCCCGCGGCGTCGCGTCAGACGGCCATGCGCGGCTGCTGGTCCAGGCGGAGCACCGGCGAGGCCAGGATCAGCGCCGCCTGGATCAGGAAGCCCCCCGCCGCGACCAGCAGCGCGGCCTCCGCCCCGTAGAGCCCGCCCACGAGGCCGCCGATGGCGGCGCCCAGCGGCCGGGAGCCATAGGCCGCGATGTTGATCGCCGACACGCGACCCAGCAGATGCCACGGGGTCACGCTCTGGCGCAGCGTGGTGGTGCTGATCACCCACAGGATCGGCCCCGCGCCCATCAGGAAGAAGCCGAGGACGGCGAGCCAGAACGAGGGGGCCCAGATCGTCAGCGCGATCACCAGCGCGGCGGCGAGCCCCGAGATGGGGCCGATCACGATCACCACCCCGAAGGGCAGGGCGCCGATCACCCGCCCCGCCAGCAGCGCGCCCAGCACCATGCCGACGCCGTAGGCGGCGAGCGTCACGCCGACCTCGCCCGCGGACAGGCCCAGGTGGTGCACCGCGTACGGCACGTACACCGCCTGCAGGACGAAGAACGCGGTGTTGAACACGAACTGGGTGAGCAGGATCGGCAGCAGCAGCGCGTGCCGCAGCATGAACCGGGCGCCCTCGCGCAGCGCGGCGAGCGGGGGTCCGGTCGCCGCGGGCGCTCGTGGCGGCTCCCGGAGGCCGGCCAGGAGGACCGCGGCGCCGGCGGAGAGCGCGGCCGCCAGGCCGAACGCGGCGCCGGCGCCGGTCGAGCCCACCAGCGCGCCCGCCAGCGCGGGCCCGCCCACGAACGCGGCGGTGCGGGCCAGCTCGAGCCGCGCGTTGGCGGAGGCCAGGCGCTCGGCCGGCACCAGCGACGGCAGCAGCGAGGGCGCGGTGACGCTGTAGGCGACCGTCCCGCACGCGCCCAGCGCGCCCAGCATGGCGAGCCAGGCCAGCGTGAGCCAGCCGCCCTGGGCGAGCGCGAGCGTCGAGATCAGCGACGCGGCCCGTACCGCCTCCGCGAGCGCCATGAGGCGCCGGCGCGGCATCCGGTCCGCGAGCAGACCGGCGGGAATGGCGAGGAGCAGGAACGGCAGCGTCTGCGCCGTCTGGAGGAACCCGGTCTCGCCCGCTCCCGCGCCCAGGGCCAGGACCGCGACCAGCGGCGTGGCTGCCAGACCGATCTGCTCGGCCGACTGCGCGGCCAGGTTGGACCACGCCAGCCGGGGAAACGCGTCCGTGCTCTTCACGCTCGGTATACGCGCGGAGGCGGCGGAACGGGCGGAACGCCGATCGGCCGCGCGGTACCGGGCCTAGACGCTCAGGAAGCGCTGCTGGACGGTAGGATCCTTCCGCAGCGCGTCGGGAGTCCCCTCGAACTGGATGCGGCCCTGGTCCATCACGTAGAGCCGGTGCGAGAGGGCCAGCGCCACCTCCAGGGTCTGCTCCACCAGGAGGACGGTGGTGCCGCGCCGGTTGATCTCGCGCAGGATCTCGGTGAGGCTCTGCACCAGCAGCGGGGCCAGCCCCTCGGTCGGCTCGTCCACCAGCATGATCCGCGGGCGCGCCACCAGCCCCCGCGCGATGGCGAGCATCTGCTGCTCGCCCCCGGAGAGGAAGCGGCCCTTCTGGCCGATGCGCTCGCGCAGCCGGGGGAAGTACTCGAGCGCCTCCTGCAGCCGTCGCTCCGCGTCCCCACCCGGGGCGGCCATCATGCCGAGCCGCAGGTTCTCCAGCACGGTGAGGTTGGGCAGCACCCGGCGCTCCTCCGGCACCCAGCCCACCCCGCGCCGGACGATCTCGTGGGTCTCGAGATGCGTGATGTCCTCGCCGCCCAGGCGCACCGTCCCGCGCCGGGCCCGCGCGATGCCCACGATCGAGAGCAGCGTGGTGGTCTTGCCCGCCCCGTTGCGCCCGATCATCGTCACCACTTCGCCCTCGGCCACCGAGAGCGAGACGCCCTGCAGCACGTGGGCCTCGCCGTAGTAGGTGTGCACGCCCTCCAGCGTGAGCAGGCTCACCGCGCGGCTCCCAGGTAGGTCTCCTGCACGAGACGGTTGCCGCGAATCTCCTCGGGGGTGCCGTCGGCCAGCACCGCGCCCTGGTGCAGCACGGTGACCCGGTCCGAGATGCCCATCACCAGCTTCATCTTGTGCTCCACCAGCACCACGGTGCGGCCGCGGGCCAGCTCGCGGATCAGCACCATGGTCTCGTCGGTCTCCTCCGGGCTCATGCCCGCGGTCGGCTCGTCCAGCAGGAGCAGCGCGGGGTCCGAGGCGAGCGCGATGGCGATCTCGAGGTGGCGCTTCTCGCCGTGGGAGAGGTGCGCGGCCGGCCGCTCGGCCTGCCGCGCGAGCGAGACAGTGGTCAGGATCTCGGCCGCCCGCTCGCGGCAGCCCGCGATGCGGTCCGCGCGCGACCAGAAGTTGAACGAGCGGGCGTAACCCTGCACCGCCACCCGCACGTTCTCCAGCACGGTGAGGTGCGGGAAGATGTTGGTGATCTGGTAGGACTTGGCGATGCCGAGCCGGCACACCCGGTGCTGCGGCAGCCCGGTGATGTCGGTGTCCCGGAAGAAGACGCGGCCCGCCGACGGCTCCATCTCGCCGGAGACGAGACGGAAGAACGTGGTCTTGCCGGCCCCGTTGGGGCCGATGATCGAGCGCAGCTCGCCACGGCGCACCGTGAGGCTCACCGCGTTCACCGCGGTCAGGCTGCCGAACGAGCGGGTGAGCCGCTCGGTGCGCAGCAGCACCCCGTCGGGCCCGGTCATACCGTCGCGAAGAACCGGGCGGGCGCCCCTTCGGTGCCGGCGATCTTGTAGAACGGGGCCGCGAACTCCACCCGCCGGCGCGGCAGCGCGGCCAGGTTGGTGAGCCCCTCCATGATCACCACGCCCGCGCCCAGGATCACCCGGTGCATCGCGAAGTCCTCGGAGGTGAAGTCGGGCAGGCGGGCGCAGTACTCCTCGAAGAAGTCGAAGCCGATGTTCTTGGGCCCGCGGTCCACCAGCCACTGGGCCGCCGCGGGCGGGAAGTAGGGCGACTGGGTGAAGTAGTCGGGCCAGCGCCCGTACATCCGGTCGGTCCAGCCGGTCCGGAGCAGCACGATGTCGCCGCGCTTGACGTCGCCCGCGCCGCCCTTCTTGAGGTCCTCGATGGTGATCTCGTGGTTGGCCCCGCACCACGAGAGGTCCACCACCAGCGCCTCCCCGATCACCTGGTCCAGGGTGATCTCGGCGGTGGTGATGCCGTTCTTGAACACGTGCAGCGGCGAGTCGATGTGGGCGCCGGTGTGCAGGCTCTGGTTCACGCTCGAGACCTGCCAGAATCCGGGGCCGCGCCGGTGGGGCGTGATCTCGAGCTTCATGTTGGTCGAGGGCGGGCTGAAGGTGTTCTCGTCCACCGTCACGGAGAGGTCGATGAAGCGGCTCATGGTCGCGAGCTCACTTGGAAAAGTTGGCGATGGCGCGGGCGGGGCCGGTCAGCTCCACGATGTGGAGCCCGGTGTCGGCCCGGTCCGCGAGGTAGATGTAGCCGCGGTCGTCCACGTCGACGTTGTTGGTCTGGATCGCGACCTTGCAGCGCGGCGGCCCACCCGCCACCTCCACGCACCGCCGGTCGGTCCGGGCGGTCACCGAGGGGATGTAGAAGCCGGCCTCGGTGGGATGGAACGGATCGCGCACGTCCACCGCGCGGACCCCCGCGTTGAAGTAGGCGATGAACACGAGGCGGCCGTAGTAGATCGGGCTGAACGACTCGTTGCTCGAGTGGGGGCCGAAGCGGCCGCCCCGCCGGCAGAAGTCGCCGGTGGGGTCGGGCACCTCGAAGGTGGCCACCGAGAACGGCAGGCGCTCGGTGGTCACGTCCACCATGAACGCCAGCTGGCGCACCTCGCGGCACTCGTTGCGCAGCGACTCCGAGACCAGCAGCACGAAGTCGCGCGTGCGCCCCGGCACGCCGGGCATCCAGTGCGGCACCGTGATGCCCAGGATCGGGAAGCTGGTGTGGCCGCCCCAGGCCGGCGACATGTCGAGACGTCCGATTTGCGGATAGAGCAGGCTGGCCGCGGTGGGCGTGAAGCGGTCCGCGGCCTGGGGGTCGCCCGCGAGCAGCCGGTCGCGGTCCACGATCTGCAGGACGCCCCTGGACCCGGTGCCGTAGGCGAAGTAGACGCGATTGCGGAAGGCGATGGGCCCGTGCACGCCCTCCGGCGCGGTGCCGGTCGAGCCCGGCTCCTGCCCGGGCAGGCCGAAGTCGCGGATGAAGCGCGGGTGCGCCGGATCGCCCAGGTCGTAGATCTTCGTCATGCGGTTGGTGCGCCAGCCGAAGGGCGCGCCGTCCGAGACCAGGTACGCGATGCCGGTGTCGCACTCCCACCAGTTCTTGTGCGTGCTCTTGAGCCCGTCGAGCACGGTGGTGACCTGCGCCGGCTTCGCGGGATCCGTCACGTCCCAGATCTCGTGGGCGAGGTTGCCGAGCGTGCGCAGCAGATACGTCCGGTCCTTCGCCGCGCGCGGCAGCGTCTTGCCGTCGCACACGCGCACCATCGAGGCGCCGCCGGCTTCCGCCTCGCCCTCCGCGCCCGGGATGTGGTGGAGATACCGCGGGTGCTCGGGGTCGGTGACGTCGACGATCGAGGTTCCGTTGTCCTCGGTCCGGCCGGTCAGCGGGTTCGGCCGCTTGCCGCCGTGGTGGCCGATGTAGGCGATCCAGCGCGCCCCCTGGTGGTGCACCACCGGCTGGTAGGCGGAGCGGGCCTGGAGATCGTCCATGCCGACCAGGCGCATGTTGCGCTGCTCCTCGGCGGCGACGGGGAGGGCGATGAGCAGGGCCAGGGCCAGGAGCGCGGCCACACGGCAGACGGCCCGCCACGCGATCGAGGCGCGGTGGCCGTCGGCGTCGATGCGTCCTCCGGAAAGCGGCACGATCGGCATGAGCGGGCCCCAAGCCTACCCGGGCCTCCGCGGGACGGTCAATAGCCAATCCCGGCGCCTACTTCGGCGCGGCGGCGCCCGGCGGGGGGCATCGCGGTTTACAATTTGCACCGTGGCCACCCCCAACCCGGCGCCCGTCCTGCGCGTGATCAACAGCATCGGCAACATGCTGGGCGCCGCCATCGCCTTCTTCTATTTCCGGGTGATCGACCCCAGCTACTCGGCCGGAATGCGGCTCGGCTGGATCGAGATCGCCTACTCCGCCCTGATCATCGCCGCCCTGATCGCGGGCGGGCATGCCCTCACCGCGCGCTGGCTGCGGCCGCTCGCGCGGGCCGGCATGGGCGACCCCACGCTGACCGAAGCGGACATGCCGCTGGTCCGCCGGCGCGCGCTGCTCTTCCCCTACATGATGGCCGCGGTCTCGCTCTTCGGCTGGACGATGGCCGGCCTCATCTGGGGCATCGCGCTCCCGCTGGCGATGCACCACTTCTCCTGGACGGACGCGCTCCGACAGCTCTTCGGGGTGACCGTGATCGCGGGCAGCGTCACCTGCGCTTTCATCTTCTTCGCCAGCGAGTACGCGTGGCGGCGCCGCCTGCCGTACTTCTTCCCGGCCGGCGACCTGCGCGCGGTCCCGCGGGTGCCGCGCCTGGCGGTGCGGGCGCGGCTGCTCGCGATCTTCCTGCTCACCGGCGTGGTGCCGCTCGTCGTGCTCGGCATCCTGGCCTACACCCGCGCGCTCGACCTGGTGGGCGCCGACCCGGCCACCGCGGCCGGGATCGTCGCCGACCTGCAGCTGTCGATCGCCTTCCTGCTGGCGGTGGGCGTGCTGGCCGCCATCGGCCTGGCCCTCTTCGCGGCCAACAGCGTGGCCACCCCGCTCAAGGAGGTGGAGCGCGCGATGGCGGAGGTGGAGCGCGGCCGGCTCGACGGCCACGCGCCGGTGGTGAGTACCGACGAGATCGGCGCGGTGGCGGAGGGCTTCAACCGCATGCTCCAGGGCCTGCGCGACCGCGAGCGGGTGAAGGAGACCTTCGGCAAGTACGTGACGCCGGAGATCCGCGACGAGATCCTCGCCGGGCGGATCAGCGGCGAGGGCGAGCTGAAGGAGGTCACGGTGCTCTTCGCGGACATCCGCGACTTCACCCCCTGGGTGGAGGCGACCGCGCCCCGCGACGTGGTGCGCGATCTCAACGAGTACTTCACCGAGATGGGGGAAGCCATCCGCGATCGCCACGGGCTCGTGCTGCAGTTCATCGGCGACGAGATCGAGGCCGTCTTCGGGGCGCCCATCGCCTCCCCCGACCACGCCACCCACGCGGTGCGCGCGGCCCTCGACATGCGCCGGCGTCTGCGCGCCTGGAACGCCCGGCGGGAGGCGGCGGGCAAGCCCGCCCTGCGCCACGGCATCGGCATCCACACCGGCACCGTGCTGGCCGGCAACATCGGCGGGACGGAGCGGCTCTCCTACGCGCTGGTGGGCGACCCGGTGAACCTCGCCTCGCGTATCCAGGGGCTCACCAAGGATTTCAAGGCGGACATCCTGATCAGCGAGGCCACCCGGAAGTCCATCGACCCCGCGCTGGCGGTGGAGGAGCTCTCCGCGGTGCGCGTGAAGGGGCGGGCCGAGGAGGTCAACGTCTACAAGGTCGTGGAGGACCCCCTCACCGGAAGCGGGGCATGACCTCGCGCGCGAAGAGCTCCATGGAGCGGCGCACCTTGTCCTCCGGCAGGCCGCCGAAGTTCATCCAGCACAGGACCTGGCCCACGCCCATCTGACGCATCTGCTCGATGTGCCGCGCCACCGTCTCGGGCGAGCCGAAGGCGAGGGTCTCGGCCACGAGCCGCTCCCAGGTGACCTTCGAGAGCCGCTCCGCCATGGCGCGGAACGCGGGCTGCAGCGTGGGATGGCTGTCCTCGATGCGCTCCGGGATCACGAACTTGCGGAACGACTCCTGGTACCACATCTCGGCGTCCCGGGCCTCGGCCAGGGCCTGCGCGTCGGTGGGCGCCACGTAGATCTGGCGCGACACGCCCCAGCGCTCGAGCAGGGCCGCGATCTCGGCGGGGCTGCGCCCGGCCTTCTGCAGGGTGCCCACGTAGCGGTCCCGGCTGGCCGCGATCTGCTCGATGCCCCCGAAGAGGATCGAGTTCAGCATGGGCCAGCCGCGCAGGGCGGTCCCCTCGATGGAGTCGGGCGAGACGCACACCTGGTAGACCGGCGGGTGCGGCTGCTGCAGCGGCTTCGGGATCACGCGCACGTTGTCGAGCTTGAAGAAGCGGCCGTCGTGGCTGATCCGCTCCTCGGTCCACGCGCGCACCATGATCTGCACCGCCTCGTCGAACCGCTCCCGGCTCTCCACCTGGGGGATGCGGTAGCCCGCGAACTCGGACGGCCGGTTCCCCCGCCCCACCCCCACGTCGAGCCGGCCGTGGGAGATGATGTCCACGAGCGCCATCTGCTCGGCGAACCGGATCGGGTCGTGGAAGGGCAGGATCGCGGCCGCCAGCCCGATGCGCACCCGCGACGTGCGGGAGGCCAGCGCGGAGGCCAGCGTGGCCGGATCGACCGAGAGGCCGTAGTCGATGAAGTGGTGCTCGGTGAGCCACACCTCGTCGAAGCCCAGCTGCTCGGACAGCACCATCTGGTCGAGCTCGCGGCGGATGATGTCGTCGTGCCGCAAGCCCGGCGGGGCCTGCAGGAAGAAGTAGGTGCCGAAGCGCATCAGGTGACCCCCAGGTAGCGCGTCTTCACGTCCTCGTTGCGCATCAGCTCACCCGGCGTGCCCGCGTGGACGATCTGCCCGCGGCTCAGCACGTGCACGCGATCGGCGACCCCGATCGCGAGCCCCAGGTTCTGCTCCACCAGCAGGATCGAGAGCCCGCCGCGCTTCAGCTCATCGAGCACCCGCCCCACCTCGCGCACCAGCAGCGGCGCCAGCCCCTCGGTCGGCTCGTCCAGCAGCAGGAGCTCCGGATTCGACATCAGGGCCCGGCCGATCGCCAGCATCTGCTGCTCGCCGCCTGACAGCTTGTTGGCCCGGTTGGCGGCCCGTCCACGCAGCCGCGGAAACAGAGCATACACCTGCTCCAGGCTCCACCGGCCGGTCCCGCGCCGCGCGACTTCCAGGTTCTCGCGCACGCTCAGCGAGGGGAACACGCGGCGGCCCTGGGGGACCAGGGCCATGCCCAGCCCGACCATGCGGAACGGAGGCAGGCGCGTGATGTCCGCACCCTTGTAGCGGACGCGGCCCTCGCGCGGCGGGGTGAAGCCCACAATGGACCGGATCAGGGTGGTCTTGCCCATGCCGTTGCGCCCGAGGATGGCCAGCACCTCGCCCGGCTCCACCCGCAGCGAGATGCCGTGCAGCACATGGCTCTCGCCGTAGTAGGTGTGGATCCCCTCCACCTCAAGCGCCAAGGTAGATCTCCTTCACCTGCGGATCGGCCTTCACCCGCTCCCGGGTGCCGTCGGCGATGACGCGGCCGTAGTGCAGCACCGCGACCATCTCCGAGAGCTCGAGCGCGATGTCCATGTCGTGCTCGATCATCAGCACGGTGATGGCGGGATCGAGCCGGCGGAGCAGCCCCGCCATGAGGCGCGACTCCGCGGGCGAGAGGCCCGCGGTGGGCTCGTCGAGCAGGAGCACCCGGGGCCGGCCGGCGAGGGCCAGCGCGATCTCGAGCTGGCGCTGCTCGCCGTGCGAGAGGTTCTTCACCACCGCGTCGGCCAGCGGCCCCACCTCGAGCGAGTCGAGGGTGGCGCGCGCCCGCTCGAGCAGGTCGCGGTAGGCGTGCCACGGGCGCAGCATGGCGAAGCGGGTCGGGGTGTGGGCCTGCACCGCCAGCACGCAGTTCTCCAGCACCGTGAGGTCGGGGAAGAGGTTGGTGATCTGGAAGGTGCGGGCCAGGCCGAGGGCGGCGCGCCGGTGCGCGGGCGCGCCGGTGACGTCCTGGCCGAACAGCGCGATGCGCCCCGAGGAGACCGGCATCGCGCCCGAGATCAGGTTGAAGAGCGTGGTCTTCCCCGCCCCGTTGGGCCCGATGAGCGCGCGCCGCTCGCCCGGGCGCACCTCGAGGCTGACCCGATCCACGGCCTGCAGGCCGCCGAAGGACCGGCACACCGCCTCGAGACGCAGAGCGGGCGGGCTCACGCGCTCAGCAGTGCTTGCACGGGGGATGGTCGCGCGTGTAGAGCGGCGTCTTCAGGTACTCGTCCGGCTTGTACTTGTAGAACTGGCCGACGGCGGGGAACGTGGCGATCACCGTGTTCTGCAGCCTGCCGCCGACCTTCTCCACCTTGCGCACGTAGATGGTCTGCACCGGGTTGTTCCACTGGTCCACCGCGATGGGCCCGCGGGGGGCGTCCTTGATCTCCACCCGGCGCAGGGCGGCCAGCAGGGCGTCCCGGTCCTCCACCTTGCCGCCGATGGCCTTGATGGCCTCGGCGATCCAGCGGGTGCCGGTGTAGGTGGCCTCGGAGTAGTAGGAGGCGCTCTTGCCCGCCCTGGCCTCGAAGGCGGTCGCGAACTTCTTGTTCTGGGGCGTGTCAATGGCGGCCGAGTAGTGGAGCGCGGTGATGGCCCCGATGGCCTCGTCGCCCATCTGGGGCAGCACCGACTCGTCGGTGGTGGTGCCGCCGCCCAGGAGCGGCACCTTGCCCTTGAGGCCGGCCGCTTCGTACTGCTTCATGAACTGCAGCGCCAGCCGGCCCACGAAGAGGGCCAGCACCGCGTCGGTGTCCCGGCGGATCTGGGCCAGGAACGGGCTGAAGTCGTTCGTGTTGAGCGGCGTCCAGATCTTCTGCACGATCTGCCCGCCGTTGTCCTCGAACGTGCGCTGGAAGCCGCCCACCGTCTCCCACCCGAACGCGTAGTCCATGCCGATGGTGACGACGCGCTTGTACTTGAGGTTCTTCGCCACCCACTCCCCGAAGGGATGCATGGGCTGGCTCGTGGTCCAGCCGGTGCGCACGATCCACTTCGCGGGCTTGCGCTGGGTGAGGTCGTCGGCCGCGATGACCGGGAACGTGGTGGGCACGCGCACCGAGTCCACGAAGGGCTGGAGCGCGTAGCCGGTGGAGGCGAGCAGGCCCCCGGTCAGCACGTGCACCCGGTCCTGGTCCACCAGCTTGCGCGCCTTGGTCAGCGCGGTGGCGGGCGTGCCCTCGGTGTCCTCGACGATCAGCTCGATCTTGCGGCCGGCCACGGTGCGGCCGATCTCGTCGAGGTACTGCTCGGTGCCCATCAGCATGTCCTTGCCGGTGGCCGAGAACGCGCCGCTCAGCGGGGCGAGCAGGCCGATCTTGATGGGACCGCCGTCCTGGGCGGGAGTCGTCGCGGGCGCGAGCGCCGCCGCCCCGATGATCAGCAGCAGGAGCAGGACCGATCGCCGCATCGTCATATGCCGCTCCTTCGAGGTCACCGCCGCCGCCCGCGGAGGGCGCCGACGATGCCGCTCGGTGCGAACAGGATCACGCCGATGTAGGTAGCGCCCAGGATCAGGAGCCACCGCTTGGTGTAGACGCTGACGAAGTTCTTCATGAACACGATGATCCCGGCGCCGATGGCGGGGCCGATCAGGGTGCCGGGGCCGCCCAGCGCCACCATCAGGAGGGTCTCCACCGAGGTGACGAGCTGCACGTCGTTCGGGCTCACGAAGCCGTTGTAGTAGGCCCAGAGCGTGCCCCCGAAGCCCGCGAAGACGCCCGAGATCACGAACGCGGCGTACTTGTGCAGCCACACGTTGTAGCCGAGGGCGCGCATGCGGCTCTCGCTGCCGCGGATGCCGCGCAGCCCGAGCCCGAAGGGGGAGACGACGAGCAGCCCCATCAGCACCCACGCCAGCGCCGCCGAGGCCAGGCAGAAGTAGTAGAACGGCACCGGGCCCGAGAGATCGAGCGGCCCCAGCACCGGCCGGGGCACGCCCGCGATGCCGTTGTCGCCCTTGGTGAGCGAGACCCACCGGAACGCGAGGCCCCAGATGACCATGCCGAGGGCGAGCGTGATCATGAGGAAGTAGGTCCCGGTGGCGCGGATGGCGAGCAGGCCGAACACCGCCGCCGTCCCCGCGGCCAGCAGCACGCCCATCACCAGGCACGGGATCAGGCCGGCCTGCCGCTCGGTGGCCATGATCGCGACCGCGTAGGCGCCCACCCCGAAGTAGGCCGCGTGGCCCAGGGACGACAGCCCGGTGTAGCCGAGGATGACGTCGAGGCTCATGGCCAGGATGCCCACGATCAGGGCCTGGGTCAGGAGCGTCAGCGGATAGGCCGGCAGGAACGGACCCGCCGCGGCCAGTACCACGACCACCACCACCGCGAGCAGCGCGCGACGGCCGATCATGAACGGCCGAAGAGGCCGGTCGGCCGCAGGGCGAGGATCAGCGCCATCGGCGCGAACAGCGTGAAGTAGGAGAGCTCGGGGAAGAGCGCCTTGCCGAAGTTGTCGAGCAGGCCCACCAGCAGGCTGCCCGCCACCGCGCCGGGCAGGCTGCCCAGCCCGCCGACGATCACCACCACGAACGCGTAGGGCAGCACCTCGAAGTCCGCCCCCGGATAGACGCCGAGGAAGCCGCCGCCGATGACGCCCCCCAGCGCGGCGAGCGCGGCCCCGAGGGCGAACACGACGAGCGACACGCGCGGTACGTCGATCCCCACCCCCTGCGCCATCTCGGCGTCGTCCACCGCGGCGCGGATCATCGCGCCCATGCGCGTGCGGTCGAGCACCAGCCACAGGGCCACGCCCACCAGGAGGGCCACCACCACGATGAAGATGCGGTAGATCGGGAAGACCGCGCCGCCCACCCGCGCGGTGCCGGTGAGCATCTTCGGGATCGGCACCGTGTACGGGTCGCCGCCCCAGATCAGCAGCGCGAGGTCCTGGAAGATCAGCGCGAAGCCGATGGTCATGAGCACCTGCCCCAGCACCTCGCCGCGCAGTCGGCGCAGGAACAGCCTCTCCATGCCGATGCCCACCAGCGCGATGGCCACCGCGGCCGCGAGGCACGCCATCGTGAAGGACCGGGTGCGCAGCGCCACCGTGAGGCCCACGTAGCCCCCCAGCATGAAGTAGGAGCCGTGGGCCAGGTTGACGATGCGCATGACGCCGAAGATCAGGGAGAGGCCGCTGGCCAGCAGGAAGAGGAGCGCGCCGTAGGAGATGCCGTTGAACGACTGCGCGATCCAGAACTCGGGGCTCACGCGCCGAGCGGGACGGTCAGCGGAGACGCAGCAGCCGGGCGGCGTTCTCGCGCACGATCTTGGCCTGGTCGGCGCGGGAGAGCTTGACCGCGTTGTCTCGAATGATGTCGAGCGGCTTCTCGTAGCCCATGTCGAAGCAGAAGTCGGTGCCGAGCATCACCCGGTCGGCGCCCACGGTCGCGATCAGGTAGCGCAGCGCCCCCGCGTCGTGGCTGATCGTGTCGTAGGTGAAGCGGCGCAGGTAGGCCTTCACCGGCTTCCTCGCCGCCTTGTTCGCCTCCGGTCGCACCTTCTGGCCCCGCTGCAGGCGCCCCCACACCAGCGGCAGCGTGCCGCCGGCGTGCGGCAGGATCACCTGCAGCTTCGGCAGCCGGTCCAGCACGCCCCCGAAGATGAGATGGGCGGCCGCGATGCCGGTGTCGTACGGGTTGCCCAGCAGGTTGGTGAGGTAGTACGCCCGGAGCCGCTCCGCGCCGTTGACGTTGAACGGATGCAGGCCGATCGGCAGCCCGAGCGCCTGACAGCGCTCGAACACCGGGAAGAACGCGGGGTCCGAGAGGTTGCGCCCGTTGACGTTGGTGCCCATGTAGACCGCGCG